>ERZ860009.607-NODE-607-length-15145-cov-1.763552_pt1 | contig 15145 bp, 11 predicted proteins | sample MGYA00510114_ERZ860009 | MGnify/ENA primary metagenome ERZ860009 (study PRJEB30046, sample SAMN00715177) | human gut metagenome | study: EMG produced TPA metagenomics assembly of the A metagenome-wide association study of gut microbiota in type 2... | reverse complement strand
CGCCACCACCACCGGATAAAGACGCACACTCTCCTGACGCTTCACATGCATCTCCTCTATATCAAGTACAAAGTTCACATGAACCTCACGGCCGTTCTTCTTTATTTCATCATTGACTACGCGTACGCCTGAAAGATGCCCCGTCTGCGCGGAAGCAGGAAGACACGTTCCAAGCAAGAACAACGCACTGCATATCAGTTTGCCATATATCCATTCTTTTCTCATAATGTACTTCCTCCTTTATTTAATAACATATATCAATGATACCGCGGCTTTGGTGACGCTGAAGTACCCTTTGTCATTCTTCTCTTTCCACTCACCGCACTTGGGACAGTCATACTTATCGTAATGGTTCTGTACATAACCTACACCGATGCTCGCTTCCAGGCTCCAGCGGTTGCCCAATATCCACTGATAGCCGTAGGACAAGCCGGCGCCGTAATAATATCCCTCATACCGATAGTCCTTGGTAGTAGGATAAATGCCCAGAGGGAATTTCACGTTGCCCACGTTAAATTGCCCTCCAAGCAGGTGCAAACCAAAGAAGTGTCCGTTAAACGCCTCACACAGCCAGTACCGTGCTTCGGGCTGTGCCATCCAGTGTTTCCACTTCTTACTGTCTGAAAATGTAAAAGGATTATAGTTCGCGGAAACATCCAGCGTCCATTTCGGAGCCAGCCGGAATTCGGCACCAAGGTTGAAAGTAGTACTGATGTCATACAGAAGATTCGTCTTCAACGAAATGTCCTGTGCTGACAAAGAAATGCCGATAAACAGGAAAATAATGCAAAGGCTCTTTTTCATGCTCTCCATTTTTATTAAGATATAACTTATCTGTCTATATATTTTATCAGGTTAACATTTCCGTTACTTTGTAGGTAACGGGAAAACAGGAACAAACACACTGCAAGAGACATCTTGCATCAACATAATTAACTGTTGCGGATTATTGGAGAGAGCGAAAAAATACGAGCAGATTTTCTGTGTTAATTTAATATAATACAGACATGAAGGTATTATGCATTTTCCACCAAAGGAAAACACTGTCATTCAAGTCAGTCCGTCTTGTAAGCATATCAAAGGACGGCTTTACTTATTTTTTGGAAAAAATCTTTTCTTTTCTTGTTTAATACAAATATTTTGTTGATATTTGTTGCAATATATAACTCTCCGTTACCTACAAAGTAACGGATAACATTTGTAGTATTATCAAAACATTAATAGACTTAATGTTTTTTATTCAGGCAAATACAAATCATTGTTTATCAAATATATAAGATAATATTTCCTTATTCATATCCCATATTTTATCATCCGAGTGCCTTCTAAAGTAAGTTTCTGTCACTTTAACGGAGGAATGTCCCATTGCATTACTAATGAGTTCTTGTTGATAATTCCGATAATTGGCAATAGTAGCCCAACTATGCCTTGCGGTATAACTTGTCAGTCCTGCAACGCCTTTTATACGTTCTCCTAATTTCTTTAAATGATAATTGAAACTACGCAGAGCATTCTGATATTGCCGGTACTCATCCTTTCCCGGATGATGAATGAGAGGGAATAAATAGGGAGAAGTCTTATCGGTATTTCTGAGATTGCGTATAATCTTCATTGCCTCAGCTTCTACGCGTACAGTAAGCCATGCACCCGTCTTTTTACGACGGTACACTATCACGTTGCCATGCAAATCACAATGCCGCAGATAAGCAATATCTACAAACGGCATTCCACGAAGCATAAAAAGTAATAAAAAAAGCAAGCGCGTAAACTCCAGGCTCTCATCCGCCACAGGTGCATTGAGCTGCCGGAACACATCTTCATCCACAGCACGTTTCACAGTTACCTTTGTTCCCGTATATACTCCCTTGAACAGCCTGGGCTGATAAGGAGCCAGCCCATCGTCTACGGCACGGAAATAAGTGGCACGCAACATCCTCATATACGTGGAAATTGTATTCCAATGAAGCTGACGCTCCAGCAGATACTCTTGAAATGCTTTCAACCACACTGGGGTGACCTCTTCAAAACTGATGGAGTCCTGCTCCATAAAATCCTTGATACGATTCAACGTACTTTGATACACATGCGCCGTACCCATGCGCTGTTCTTCTTTCAACTGAGAGACAGTCATAGCCATATAGGCTGACAAATTTGTTTTATTCATATAGTTTCTACTTTAAAAGTGAGCCATATAAATGCCTAAAGAACAAATTAGTTCAAACGACTATTCTGTTAAAAAAGTACACAGATTACAAACTTTAATACATATCCGGAAGCTTCCCGTTCTTCCGAAATACCGGAATTTATCAAAAATTCGCAACAGCAAGCGTCAGCACGCTGATACGTACACCTTCCACGTCCCGAAACACATCGGCGCACGTAGTAATGGTAGCTCCGGTAGTCAGTACGTCGTCCACCAACAAGATATGCTTTCCGACAAAACGTTCGGGATAGCGAAGATGAAAGATGCCGTTCACATTCTTCCACCGTTCATAGGCAGATTTGCTTGTCTGCGTTTCCGTATGTTTCTTGCGCACTACGGAAGCAGCATCCAAAGGAATACCCGTAACCGCCGCAACCCCTTTGGCCACACATTCGCTCTGGTTATATCCGCGCATCCGCTGCTTGCGGGGATGCAAAGGAACGGGAACTATGACATCCACATCGCAGAAGAACTCCGAAACAGTCAATTCCGCTGCCATAAAACGCCCCATTGTCTCTCCCAAGTCCTTACGGCCGCCATATTTCAATTGATGCAGTATCCGGCGGAAATCACTGCCCTTATGATAAAAGAAGTAAGAGGTAGCGCGTTCCAAAGGAATTTTTCCCCAGAACATACGTTCCACCGGATTATCCGCACAAAGATGATAATCCGTACGGGGCAAATCCATATTGCATTTCAGACAAATAGCCTCCTCCCCTTCCTGCAGAGGTGTGCCGCACACAACACACTGCCGGGGAAAGAATAAATGAAGAAAAGATAAAAGCCAGGCTTTAAGCGTATTTTCCATAAATTTGGTTTTCATGCCCAAAGGTAGGGACAAATCACCTATAAAAAAGTCTCTCTCCCGATATCAAGGTTTCAAATAGACCACCGTTTTACCGCTACCATACTTACGTATCATCCCCTCCGCAAGGTATCGGTTCAGGTCGGACACCGCCCGATGCTTCACCAAACCTGTTATCGATTCATAATCCGCCCGTGTGATGCATCCGTATTTATCCAAATGCAGCAATAGTTTTTCTTTCCTCTCCTCCTCGCCCATCAAGGAACGGGATACGTACGGTGACGCTTTGCGTTCCAGCTCCATCGTATTGAAACGGTTACGGAATTTGCTCCCGAGACGCAGGTTCACATTCTGAAAATGTACCGACGGCGAACGGATTTCTTTCTTGTCGGTAACCTGACGGTCGCATTTCAGCGATACGGAGAAATAGCCCAACTCGCCCACTTCCACCGTCCAGCCCTCGGACAGCCAACTGTATAGTTCGTCCGTAACAGCCTGCAAAGTTCCGTCGAGAATGGCGGGACTGAAACCGGTGGCCTTAGCCACCAACTCACGGAATTTATCGGCGGAGATTGTTCCCCGTGGCAGGATACGGGCATGCAGACGGGTCTCGTTGCGGTTCTCGCCCAAAGGGTCGGGAGTCTGATACAAATCATAGTAAGCACTCATATATAATAAGGTATTAGATTGGCACTATCAGCCAATACGTTCATAAATAGCAAGATACCGCACCGCCAACCGTAATCCGTCAGACAGATGTCACCCTTGCGTTAAACAGATGTTGCCCTTTCGTTACACAGTTGTCTGACGAAAGGGCAACGGCTGTTTAACGCATTAGCATTCGCAGTCAAAGATAATGATAAATCCACAAGAAACGAATAAATCCTGCAATTCTTCTGCCTGATACCTAAAAATCACCTGTTGCCGTTTATCTTACTTTTACTGTACGCAAAGTAAAAAACCTGAGGCAAAACAGTAAACGAAAGCACAAAACATATCAGGATGCCGCCTACAATCATCACTGCCAACGGCTTTTGCACTTCCGAACCCATTCCTGTAGAGAGAGCGGCAGGAAGCAATCCGGCAGAACCCATTAATGAAATCATCAGCACAGCACGAAGACGGATGCGTACGGCCTCATCTATTGCAAAACCTATATTGCGGCTTTGCTGCAAAAGCGATTTCATCAGTGCCGTGAGCAAAATAGAATTGATAGACACTATTCCAAACAAGATGATAAACCCAATACCCGCCGAAATACCGAACGGAATGCCTGCCACCCAAAGCGAAATAAATCCCCCGATAAAAGCATAGGGCATAGTGCTTGCGGCAATCAGCGTATCTTTGACTGTGCCGAAGTTCATATACAATAAAAAGAGAATCAAAAGCAAAACGGCCGGAACAACTACCGCAAGACGTTTGGTGGCTCGCTGCTGGCTTTCAAATTCGCCTGCCCATTGTATCTTGCTGCCTTCAGGCAAATGCACCAACCTTTCAACTTTGGCTTGCGCCTCATCTATGGTCGACCCGAGGTCCCTGTCCCGAATGGAAAAACCTATCCCCACATACCGGCTGCTTCCTTCACGATAAATAAACGCAGGTCCTGTCACAAACTTAATGTCCGCAATTTCCTTGAGGGGAACCTGCTTGCCATCCATTGTCGGAATAAGAATATCACCTATTTTCTGCTCATCGTTGCGGAACTGCTGTTCAAAACGGAGCATCACGTCAAAGGTACGCTCATTTTCGTAAAACACAGTTGCAGCTTTCCCACCGATAGCCATTTCGATAACCGCCTGGGCATCTGCCATAGACACGGCATATTGGGCCATTTTCGACTCAAGGGGTTTAATCTGCAATTCCGGCAGACCGATTGAGCGGAATACATTTACATCCTCCACCCCTCGGACACCTTTAATGACTCCGGCAACACTATCGGCAGCAGCCTCCAATGTATACAGATCATTACCGAAGATTTTAATGACCAACGCACTTTTTACTCCGGCAACATACTCTTCTACATTGTCCTGAATAGGCTGCGAAAAAGCAAAAATAATTCCCGGATAAACAGCCAAAGAATCTTGCATCTGCTCAATCAGCTTCTCTTTGGACATCTTGCGCTTCCACTCGAATTCGGGTTTGAGCTCGGCATGAAACTCAATGTTGAAAAAGCCTGTTGCATCTGTTCCATCATTGGGACGCCCTGTCTGTGTAAGAATAAAATCCACTTCCTCAAAACTTTGCAGTTTGGCTTTCATCTCTTTGGTTAGCCGCACGCTCTCTTCGAGATTGACACTGTTAGGCAAAGTGGCGCGAACATAAACCGCTCCCTCGTTCATACTCGGAATAAATTCCGTGCCCCAAAACATAAACCGAAACAGGGAGATACCGAATAAAAATACGAATGCGACAACGGTTGCTTTCCTATGACGCTTAGTGAAGTAATAAAACGAAATGAGCCATCCCTCCAATGCCTTTGCAGCCTTGTTGTTCCTCTCTCTTATCGGTCTTGAGAACAACACCTTGCACATAACAGGGACATAGGTAAGCGACAATAGCAAAGAGCCGAGAAGAGCATACCCAAGCGTAAAAGCCAGCGGAGAAAACATCTTTCCTTCCACTTTCTGAAACGAGAAAATAGGAAACAGCGCCACCACCAGAATAATCTGGGCAAAGAAAATATGAGAAGCAACCGAACCGGCACTCTTCTTTATAAGCCCGCTTTTGGCATAACGGCCGAAGTACTTTCCCCTCTCCTGCGATTTTTGCAGGAGCGCAACGAAAACCACCTCTGTTATCACCAACGTACCCTCCAGCAACAGCCCGAAATCCAAAGCCCCCATCGAAATCAGATTGGCGGGCAGCCCTTGTATCCGAAGCATCGTAATTGCAAAAAGAAACGACAGAGGGATGACCGAAGCCACAATAACCGTGGTACGCCAGTTGAACAGAAACAAGAACACGATAAATGACACAAGCAGAACCCCCTCCAGCATATTTCCGATTACAGTGTGCACAGTAGCATCGACAAGCCGAGTTCTGTCCATAAAGGGCACTATCTTTATATCCTCAGGCAAAATTCTGTCGTTAAGTTCTGTGATTTTATCCTTAAGACGCGCGATGACTTCGCTCGGGTTCTCACCACGGAGCATTATCACGATGCCTTGTACCACATCGTCATCGTAATTGAGCCCAACCTGCCCTTGGCGCGGTTTTGCAGATACGGATACCGTGGCAACTTCTTTAACCCGAATCGGCGAACTGCCTTTGGTGGTAATCAATAGATTTTCAATATCCTCAACGCTTTCCAATAGTCCCAAACCACGGACCACATAGGCTTGCGCCCCCTTCTGTATTACATCGCCGCCCACATTGATATTGCTTCTCCCTACAGCCTCATAAACATCAAGAGGAGAAATATCGTAATTGGCAAGTTCCACCGGATTTACACGAATTTCGTACATTTTCTCCTCGCCGCCGAAAGTAGCAATCGTTGCAATGCCCGGCACAGCCAAAAGCTCCCGTTGCACTACCCAGTCGTTAACGGCCGAAACCTCGCGGATGGGCAGGTCACTCTTAAGTATGTACCTGAAGATTTCCCCGGTGGCTCCACTCGGCGGTTCAATCGAAAGTTCCACGCCATCCGGCAGGCTCAACTCCTGTATACGGTTCGAAGCATACTGCTGAGCATAAAAATCATCTACACCGTCCTCAAATAGTACATTGACAACCGCCAGCCCGAATAAGGATGTGGAGCGCACATCCGTTTTCCGAGGAATGGTATTAAGCTGTTGCATTATGGGAAGCGTAACGAACTTCTCTACCTCTTCGGCACTGCGTCCGGGCCATTGGGCAATGATTTTCGCCCGCGTATTGGTCACATCGGGATAAGCCTCGATGGGAGTATTCTGGTAGCAGGCAATTCCCGCCACAAACAGAACTCCCGTCATAAAAAGGATAAACACATGATTCTTAAGGGAAAATCCTATGATGTTTTCTATGAACTTATGCATCGTTACTTCCCTTTTATTTCGTTATACATCAGCAGTTGGTTCTTTATAACGACCTCTTCACCCGCCTTAATTCCTTCGGTAATATAGGTAAAGTCATTATGCCGGGCGAAAGGGGTGATCTTCCGAATCCCGAAAGTCTCATCGCCAACAACTACATAGTAACCGTTATTGTCGAAAATCACCGCACTACTCGGAACCGCTACCAGTTCCAAATTCGAATCATTGAACAATTTTACCACCACAGGCATTTCCGGTTTAAGCTTCAATGCCGGGTTAGGCAATGTGATTCGCACCTTCAATGCTTTGTCCTCGGAGTCGAAAACCTGTGAGAGGAAATCTATCTTACCCTTGAAAACCTCTGCTGGATAGGCCACGGATGTAATTTCAACGCATTGCCCCTCGTGTACAAATTGCAAATTTCCGGCATAGACATTCGCTACAACCCACACTGTCGATAAATCGGCCATCGAAAACAGCGGTCCGCCACTTTCCGGGAAAGAGGTTCCCGGATTGCAGTATTTCCCGATTACATAGCCGCTCATCGGGGCTTTTACGGAAAAGACACCGTTATCCTGATTTTCGCCATAAAGAACAAAATCTGACTGCAACTTCCCGACTGTCGAACGAGCTTCGACAAGCTCTTTATCGGTTGCCATCCCGCTCTCGTGCAAGGACTCCACACCTTTAAGATTCTGTCGGGCCACGGCAAGTTCCGATTGCAAAGAACTCAATTCGACCGAACGTATATCTACCATCCTTTTACCTTTTTCTGCATAATCGCCAAGCGAAAAGTAGCTTTTCACGACTACACCGCTTACTAAAGGTGAATAGCTTATCGTACGGTCGGAATCAACAACTACTTTTCCGGCAAGGGTAAACTCCTTCTGCAACCGCTTCAACTCGGCTTTTGCTGTCAGCACTTCCTGCAAAAAAACGTCCGAAACGGTTTCCCGGGTCGGCAGACTGCTCCGGCTGTTCTCTCCGCAGCTTGCCAGCAACGGTAGTAAAAGATAAATTATTCTCTTCATCATTCGTTATTTTATAGTTTGTCCTATTGCAAATTGTAAGCGTTCAAATTGAAGCCTCAGCTCTTTCCGGCTCCGCAACAACACCTCTTTCGAAGCATGATAGCTATCCATGAAATCCATATACTCAACCATCGATATATTTTTCATCAACAGATTCTTTGTATACACATCCGGCATCTTGTCCATCTCGCTTTGTATGGAACGATTCACACCGTTCTCCTCAAGAAAAGAGTAAACGGCTTTGTAATTTTCCAGGCATTCAATAATTTCATTCCGTATATTATTCCGTTCCTGCAACACCAAAATTTCATTCTGCCTAAGTCTGAACCGTGCACTCCTTATAGCTCCTTTATTACGATTGAAAACCGGTAATTGCACTCCTATTCCCACACCGAAGAAGTTATCCCACACGCCTCCGGCACGGTCATACTTTACTCCCAAGCTAATGTCGGGTATCGCCAATGCCTTTTGATAAACGATATCTTTACGGTGATATTCAGCCCGCAGTACTGCCGCAGCCAAATCGGGACGGGATGCCAAAGCCGTTTCCATAAGCATGGCAGGATCCAATGTAAGAGGAGATGGAAAGTCAACCTGCTCCTCGGCAACGATCACCACGACCGAAGGTTCCAAAGCAAGCAAATTCTTTATGTTCTTTTGATGTGCATTATACTCGGTCCGTACCTCGTTCATTTCTCCGTTTACTGCAAACAGCGCCGTTTGCAGCCTCAACAGTTCATTTCCGGTTACATTCCCCGTTTGATACTGCGCCCGATATCCGGCAACAACCTTTTCGAGAAGAGTCTGCCGACTCTCGATAACCTTAAGCAGATTTTGTAGATATACAAGCTCGGCTATCGAGATATGAAGTTCCATTTTCAGACTTCGCAACAGCTCTTCAAACTGCCTTACGGTTATCTCCTTATCTATTTTTTCAACTTCCGCCAACTTTATCCTGCGCGCCGAAAGCGAAACCATCTGAGAGAGTTCGAGCGAAAACTGCTTGGGACTGGCAACCGCACCTCCGTACTCATCAGTCCCCCGCCTCTTCCAAAAGTTGATATCACCGACGGATAATTCCGGATTGTCCCAAACTGTTGCTTCGGCAATGGCAGCATCGGCTATCGAAACATTCATCCGTTCGGCAATAAGTGCCAAGTTCTGTTTCAGAAACATAGCCTCTATCTGGTCGGAAGACAATCTAATTTGCCGAGCCGGTACAGATATACCAATAAAAGAGAAAAAAACTATGAGCAGCAAACGTATCATAAACATTGTTTTTTGCGGGCAAAAATAGCCATAAGCATAGTCTTACATCATTAGAAAACACTTATAAATCAATTAGAAAATCATTAGAGACCCAGTTCTTACAAAAAAATCATCTACCTTTGCAACATATGGCTAAAATACTTGTTATAGAAGATGAAAACCGTATGGCCGAATTGCTCAAACGCGGTTTGGAAGAGTCCGGACACACGGTTGGCACGGCAACCAATGTATCGGAAGGGTTGAGAATGTTTGCCTACGAAAAACAGGATATCATCATTTCAGACATAATGCTGCCCGACGGCAGTGGGTTTGATTTATGCCGCGATATCCGACGGCAAAACGAAACTGTGCCTATACTGATACTTACCGCACTCGGTACGACAGACGACAAACTCGAAGGATTCGATTCGGGAGCGGATGACTATATGGTCAAGCCTTTTGACTTCCGAGAACTGAATGCACGCATATCAATCCTACTGAAGCGCTGCCAAATACCGACAGTAGAGTGCATAGAATATGCAGACCTCAAGGTATATCTCAGGACAAAGTCCGTTTCGCGAAACGGACAGTCCATTATACTTACACCGAAAGAATACAACTTACTCCTCTTTTTTGTCCAAAACCCGGAAAGAATTCTAACCCGTACCGAAATAGCCGAAAAGGTATGGGACACCCATTTTGATACCGGAACAAACTTCATCGATGTTTATATAAACTATTTGCGAAAAAAGATAGACAAAAATTTCAACACCAAACTAATCCATACCAAACCGGGAATGGGATTCATATTCAGCTATGAAAATCCGTACTAAACTAACGCTCCGATATCTGTTTGTTACGGCATTACTTGTAATCGCCGTCTTCTTTGTGCTCGAAGAATTGCTCTTTCCACAAGCAGGCTACGATATGCTCCATATTCTAAATACACGCCTGCTTGCGGTATGGGCGGTTTCATTCGGGTTGTTGTTTGTCATCGGCTATTTCATGGCACGCAGCGTACTAAAACCAGTATCGGAAATTGTAAAACAAGTTGAAGCCATCACCGCTTCCAATCTCAGCAAGCGTGTGGAAGTAGAAGACCACAAAGACGAAATAGGAGAACTTGCCCGAACGTTCAACAAAACGCTGGACCGCCTTGAAGAATCATTTGAAGCCCAAAAGATGTTTATCAGTAATGTTTCGCACGAACTGCGGACTCCAATGGCTGCACTGATTGCCGAACTCGAACTTTCTCTTTACAAAGAGCGCTCAAGCGAAGATTATAAAAAAGTGGTTGAAAATGCGCTTTCCGATGCCCGTAATATTGAGAAACTATCCAACGGACTAATGGATTTGGCAAAGGCAAGCTACAATACAGAACAAATAAGCATGTCGGCAATACGTCTTGACGAAGTGCTATTGGATGCCAGTGCCATGGTGATGAAAGCCCACAGCGGCTATAATGTTGACTTAAGGTTTGAAGACGATACCGAAGATGACGAAATGGTCACTATTCGTGGTAACGACTATCTGCTTCGGACAGCATTTGTAAACCTTATCGAAAATAATTGCAAGTTCTCATCTGACCAAAGTTCAACGGTACAGATTTCGTTTTCCAAACATAAGGTACTTATCCGTTTCTCCGATACCGGCATCGGCATTCCCGAAGAAGATATGGAGCATCTGTTCGAACCTTTTTACAGAGGCAGGAACCGGGATTTCTCACAAGGAAACGGTATTGGAATGGCATTGGTAGAGAGAATAATCAAACTTCACAAAGGTGCAATTTCCGTTTATTCACACCATGACAAAGGTACGGTATTCACCCTTATTTTCGATTATCTTCAGTCTGACTGAATCTGTATTCGCACTGCGTGATATTAATAATGTCCCAGCATATATCATTTATGTTCAAAAATGCAGGAATAGGTATATTTTGTCCGTCAAAAGGCAAGACTGATAATAATTTTTGCCTTACATTTACAATGGGGTAAACACGGTTATCCCCACCGGAACGGATGGACGAACAACTACTTATTAATATACCAAACAAAAAAACATGAAAAAAAGTATCCTATTTATCACGAGTTTTTTCCTCTGTGTTTTCTGTCTGAAAAGTAATGCGCAACAAAGCAGGCCAGAGGTTACCTGGGAGAATATGGAAGGCGTCACAGTACCCATTCCGCCGCAAGTACACCCCCGGCTTTATGTACGCTCCGCCGATTTGCCCGATTTAAAGAAACGCATGGAACACCCGCATGTCAAGGAAGTTCTGGCTACCCTGAACAAATTGGGCAAAGACCGTACTCCCGAAGAAGAAGCAAAAGTCAAGGACAGAGGATTCCGCTACTACTTTGAAATGCGTGGCGTGACCAGCCGCGTACAGGTGCAGGCACTCGACTATCTGGTGTATGGCGACAAGAAACAGGCCAGAAGCGCCATTACCGCCATGCTGGACACGCTTCAGAACGTCAATTACGGAACAAAAGGCGATTTGTCGCGTGCCAGCGGTGTGATGCTCACCTGCGGTGCAATGGTATATGACTGGTGCTACGACCAGATGAAAGAATCCGAAAAGAAAGCTTACATAGAATCTTTCATCCGCATAGCCAAAACAATGGAATGCGGCTATCCCCCACGCAACAACGAACCGATTGCCGGGCACTCCAGCGAATGGATGATACTGCGGGACATGCTTTCTGCCGGCATAGCCATCTACGATGAATATCCGGACATGTACAACCATGTAATAAAGATGATGTTCAAGGATTATCTGCCTGTGCGAAACTACATCTACTCCGGACATAACTACCATCAGGGAACGAGCTACGTAAATGTACGTTTCAGCAACGACCTCTTCTCGCTCTGGATTCTGCAACGCATGGGCGCAGGAGCCATATACAACCCGGCGCAGCAGTTTGTCCTGTACGACTTCCTCTACCGCCGCCGTCCCGACGGGCAGGTGATGCCGGCCGGCGATACGAATCCCATCAGAAAAAACATGCCGTCCTACTCACTGCCTGCCATGCTGGCTTCCAGCTTCTACAAAGACAGCTATCTGGCATACGAGTACGAACGCAAACCCAACATCGAACGCCACTGCCTCATCTTCGACATTCTGTGGAGAGACTTGGATTTGAAGGCCAAAGCTCCCGATGCCCTGCCGCTGACACGCTATTCGGGAAGTCCTTTCGGCTGGATGATAGCCCGCACGGCATGGGACGAAAACAGCGTGATTGCCGAAATGAAGATAAACGAACAGTTTGTCGGCAACCACCAGCACTTGGACGGCGGCTCTTTCCAGCTCTATTACAAAGGCCCCCTTGCCATCGACGCGGGAGCTTATCAGGGAAGTTCCGGCGGATACAACAGCCCGCACAACAAGAATTTCTTCAAACGTACCATCGCACATAATTCGCTGCTGGTATATAATCCCGATGAAAAATTCGCCTGCTGGAACTATGGCGGAGGCGGCAAGACCGAATTTGCAACCAATGACGGCGGACAACGCATGCCTGGCGACCGCTGGGAAACCTGCCGCTCGTTCGAGCAATTGCTAAGCAAAGACTACACAACCGGCAAAGCCCTGGCGCACGGATTCGGGCCTGATGCCTGCAAACCCGACTACTCCTATCTGAAAGGCGACATCACGCAAGCCTACACGGATAAAGTAAAAGAGGCGAAACGCTCCTTCGTCTTCCTGAACCTGCACGCTGCCGAAGTGCCCGCCGCACTTATCGTATTTGACAAAGTTGTGTCTTCCGACCCCACATTCAAAAAATTCTGGCTGCTGCACAGCATTGAAGAACCTACGATAGAAGGCAACCGTTTCATTGTCCGGCGCACCAAAAACGGCGATACCGGAATGTTGCAGAACCATGTATTATTGCCCGAAGCCGGAAATGCACAGATAGAGAAGGTGGGCGGCAAAGGAAAAGAATTCTGGGTATTCGGAACCAACTACCCGAACGACGCACTGCCCAACCGCCCCGATGATGCCAACGAACGGGGAGCATGGCGTGTGGAAGTGTCGCCTGCCGCACCTGCCACCGAAGACTGCTTCCTGAACGTAATGCAGGTTGCGGACAACACCTGCAAACGGATGCACGACGTGAAACGCATTGATGCGGAAAAAGTGGTAGGCGTACAGATAGCCGACCGGGTCGTTACTTTCAGCAGAGACAGCCGGCCTCTGTCCGGCAAAGTCGATATGAAAGTAGACGGAAACACTGCCATGAAATTCGTCATCACCGACCTTATTCCGGGAACATGGCAAATAAAGAAAGACGGGAAGGTATATATCCCCGCCATGGAAGTACGTTCGGACGACGGCATCCTTTCTTTTGAAGGCACTGCCGGTCATTACGAATTTCTGCGCTAAACGGATATTCTAAATAATCTGCCTGGCTATCCAGGCACAGGCTTCTGCATCGGCCAGCGCATGGTGATGTTGCTCTAACCGGTAACCGCACCATGCCGCTACCGTATGCAGCTGATAATCGGGCAGTCCCTTAATGGCACGGCGTGATGCCTGCAAAGTACAACGGAAATCATAATCGGGATAATCCATGCCGTACATGCGGAATACCGCTTTCAGGCAACTCTCATCGAACGCTTTATTATGCGCCACTAACGTCAGTCCCTCGATGCGTGGTGCTATTTCCTGCCATACGGCCGGAAAGACAGGCGACCGGGACGTATCCGCCAGCGTCAGGCCGTGCACACGGGTATTCCAATAAGTATAATACTCCGGTTCGGGACGAATCAGACTGTAATAGCTGTCTGCAATTTCTCCATTCCGCACAATGACTACACCGACACTGCATACACTGGTGCGCTGTTCATTGGCCGTTTCAAAATCTATAGCGGCAAAATTCTCCATGAAGCGATTCTTTTACGATATTTCCAAAATATTTTAAAAAAGTTTCAATCAACTGTAAACCAAAATATTAAACATCTGTTTATAGGGCTTTCCGAACATAGGAAAAGTACCGAAAGCGCTTTTAAAGCACCCGTCCGTTCCCGCATGTTGTAACTTCGCACTGTGATCACAAAGATATATGATTTTGAAGTAACAACCATCTAAAACAAAAAAGATTATGGCATTCCGTTATGTAGTTAAAAAGAGAGTTTTCGGTTTCGATGAAAGTAAGTCGGAAAAGTATGTAGCCGCTTCGTTCTCCATTGGAGAAATCAGCTACGACAGATTGTGCGACCAGGTTACGAAGAGGGTATGGCTCCACGCGGCGTTGTAAAAATGGTTATGGACGGACTGATTGATGCGCTCAGCACTTACGTCAGTCTCGGAGCGACCGTGAAATTAGGAGATTTCGGCACTATCCGCCCGGGACTGAACTGCAAAAGCCAGAGCGAGGCAAAAGATGTAACCGCCGACAGCATCTACCGGCAGAAACTGATCCTCACTCCGGGAAAAAGGCTGAAAGATATGGTAAAGAGCGCCGGAATAACGCGTATCTCGACCAACGGCGAGGAGATTGCTACAGGCCGCAGTAATGGCGGCAGTGGCAATGGCGGAGAGGAAGAAAATCCGCTGGGATAAAACCTGCAGGCTGGCTTAAAAAACAACCTGTCTATAACTGAGGCTGCATCGTATGAACAGAGTATCATACGGTGCGGCCTTTTTATATGAATAGATTTTACTATCTTTGCCTACTGCAACCAATAAAGCTTTAAAATATGGAACATCCTCTTTCTCAATTCAGATATTGTCCGAAATGCGGTTCGGAGCATTTCGAAATTCAAATGAAAAATCAAAACAATGCAAGGATTGCGGTTTTGTCTACTATTTCAACTCCTCCGCCGCTACCGTCGCCCTGATATTGAACGG
>ERZ860009.606-NODE-606-length-15160-cov-1.564581_pt1 | contig 15160 bp, 14 predicted proteins | sample MGYA00510114_ERZ860009 | MGnify/ENA primary metagenome ERZ860009 (study PRJEB30046, sample SAMN00715177) | human gut metagenome | study: EMG produced TPA metagenomics assembly of the A metagenome-wide association study of gut microbiota in type 2... | reverse complement strand
TTTCCGTTTCTCCTCGTGTAGGCTTCAACTGGGATATTACAGGAGAACGTAAATATGTACTTCGTGGAGGTACAGGTATTTATGTAGGGCGTTTGCCTTTCGTATGGTTAGTTTCGGCGGTAGGAAACTCTAATGTCGGTCAGTCTCAGTATTATTATACAAAGAATGCAGGCGCTTTGAAGCCATATTTCCAACCGTCAGTATCAGGTGTGTTGAATGAGTTGTATCCTAATGGTAGAACTACTACTATCAAATCTCCTACAGACCCTACGATCATTGATAAAGATTTGAAGATGCCGTCCACATGGAAAACGTCTTTAGCATTCGATACCAAACTCCCTGGTGATATTGACTTCTCTATTGAAGGAATATTTAACAAAGATATCAATCCTGCTGTTATTTCTAATAAGGCATATAAGCCTTCTGAGACTACAACGACATTTAATCCGAATGATACACGTAATGCCTATTCTAAATATACAGATGCGTCATGGACTAATGGCAATGGAAAGCAGAATGTATATTTCATAGAGAATGGTGGTCATAAAGCATACTATTATTCAATTACAGCTCAATTGGCGAAGTCATTTGATTTCGGTTTGTATTTATCAGCTGCTTATACGCATTCAAAAGCTAAATCATATAGCGATGGTATCGGTGACCAGGTAACTTCTGCATATAAGACAAATACATACTCTGTGAATGGAATCAATGAACATGAAACAGGATATGGTACTTATGTATCACCGCATCGTGTTGTAGCTTCTGCCGGATATCGTGTTGAGTATGCTAAGAACTTTGCTTCTTCATTGATGCGAATGTATGTATATGGTACGCGCGGGCTGTTGGTTATGCTCGTTATTCTTATACATTTGCGGGTAATATCGTAGGTGATGGTGGAGCAAATAACTTGTTGTATATTCCTGCTTCCAGAGAAGAACTGAATAATTGGACTTTTGCTGAGAAAACATGGAATAGTACATTGAATAAGGCTGTTGACTACAAATTAGGTGATGGTATATATACGGCAGATCAGCAGAAAGATGATTTTTGGGCATATATCAATCAAGATAGTTATTTGAAGAAGCACAAAGGTGAATATGTAGATCGTGGTGGTGTTGTCATGCCTTGGCATCATCAGTTAGATTTGAAATTCATGCAAGATTTCTATATGAAAGTAGGCGGTAAGCGTCATACCTTACAGTTCGGTGTTGATATCAAAAATGTCCTGAATCTTTTGAACTCTGATTGGGGATTGTATAAGACTGTAAATAACACTAACCTTTTGGCTTATGATGGTAAGAATGCTGAATGCAAGGGATACACATTCCAGAAGAGCAGCGGTAAGAAGCTGACCGATACTTATACTGATTACAAAGATTTCAGATCTACTTACTCAGTGATGTTTAGCGTTCGCTACATCTTCCATTAATTAGATCGAACGATAATAATAAAAGGCTGCTTCCCGTGGAGGCAGCCTTTTATTGTATGTGCTTTTATGTGCATGAGGATCTATTTTATTAGCATCTTCATCACCACCGGATTATGATCACTATACTCCAAATCCGGAGAGAAGTAATCCACCCCTTGAAACTCAGACGAATGGAGGATATAGTCGATTCTCAGCAGATGCTTGAAATATCGGAAAGTGTACATATACCCATGTCCGCAGGTCTGAAAACCATCATTCAGTTTTTCTCCTTTTACCGTTTGATATACATATGAAGAAGGGAGAGAGTTGAAGTCACCACATACCAGGGTGGGATAGGGAGAAGCGGAAATCAATTGATTGATATGTTCAGCTTGTGCGGCACGTTTCTTGAAGTTCTCATGCAGACCATCGGCAAGGGTGAGAGCGGCACGTTCCGCACGGTCGGTATCATCCGCACGAAGTTCTTTTTCCAGTTTGCGCTTGTTGCGGCTGACTTCCGTAGTCTGCAGATGATTGTTGAACAGACGGATTGTTTGGCCGTTAATGTCGATATCACACCACAGGCTGCAGTTGTTGGAATTTGGGTAGGTGACGAGCTGCTTCTCCTTGATAGGATAACGGCTGAACACAGCCAGTTGCAAAAGACTCTCTCCGGCAGGAGAAGAAGGTACATAGTAATACGGCCATTCGGAAAGAACGGTGCGAAGACTGTCAGTACCAAATTCATGATTGATCCCAAACTCTTGAAAACAGAAGATATCTACACCGAGCTCCTTCATGTAAGCAGCGATTTGCTTGCATGAGAAACCTGTGTGCTCGTGATTAAAGCTGTTAACGTTATAGGTGGCAATAGTCAGTGCTGATTCGGTGGCCCTTTCGTTTTTCTTCAGAGATTCAGTATTCGGTTGGGAAGCCGAATCGAAAAGCGGGGACTGGAGGACACGGGTCAGATACCCCAAATTTCCCAGTATGGCGATTAAAGGAATGAAAACCCAGCATCGCCAGCGAACCGTCCAATAGATGGCAGAGGCGACATTAGCCAGCAAAAGTATCGGCAGAACCAATCCGATAAAGGGCATCAGCTTAAAGCCCTCCGGCGAAGCATCTCCGGCGAAGGCTCCGGCTAATGTGAAACCTGCCAGAATACTCGTCAGCAGGATAGACAGGTAGTAAAGTAATCTATATAAGGCTTTCATTTTATGGTAACCATTTATTAATCATATCCTTGAGCTTCGCTTGCGAGATCGGTTTGGCGATGAAGTCGCTGCATCCGGCATCCGTTGCAGCGATCTGATCCTGTTGATAAGCATAAGCACTTTGTGCGATAATGGGCACAGTAGGAGAGAGCTCACGAATGATCTTCGTAGCCTCCAGACCGTCGAGATTAGGCATTTTGATATCCATCAGAATAAGGTCCGGCTTCGCTTCATCGTATGAGGTAACGGCCTCCATACCGTCCCGTGCACGTATAAGCCTGTACTTTCTTCCAAGAATAGCTTTCAGCAAATCGAAGTTACTGTCCTCATCTTCCGCTATCAGAATAGTCCGCTGGCTTGGAGAGGCATTGGCGGAAATACTATCGGAACTATTATCGTCCGTATTTCCGGAAGTCTTTTCAGAATCCTCCTTGACAGACGTTTCTACTGACGTCTCCGTAGAAGCCATGTCAATCTTTATAGAACCCGTGTCGGTCGATTGTTCCGACTCGTAAGGCAGGGTGAACGTGAAAGTCGTCCCTTGACCTACCACCGAAGAAACGGAGATTTCACCTCCCAGCCGTTCGACAATTGTTTTACAGATAGACAGTCCGAGCCCCGTCCCCTGCGCATAGTTGTTCAACTTGGCGAAACGTTCGAACACACGTCCTATCTTCTCCGGTTCGATGCCCGTACCGGTATCAGTCACGTGGAAAACGATCTGATTACCTACCAGTTTATATCCGTAACTAATGCTGCCTGCTTTCGTGAATTTGAATGCGTTACCTATCAGATTCGAGAACACCTGGAACACCCGGTTCTTGTCAGTCTCTATCACCAGTCCGTTTTCGGATGGCTCGTAGATCAGTTGTACCCCTTGCGGCGTGCGAAATACGTGAGCGTCATGTACTTCTTTACACAGACTGTTGATATTTATCGGTGCGCTGGTGAACTCGATAATGCCCGATTCGATCTTCGAAAGATCAAGAATCTCGTTGATCAGTTGCAGCAGACGTTCGTTGTTGGCTTCGACGATCTCATAAAATGTTTTACGTTCTTCCTTATTTTCACTTTCGGCTATCAGATGCGAGAAGCCGACGATGGCATTCAGAGGTGTGCGTATTTCATGACTCATGTTGGCGAGGAAAGCAGACTTCAGTTTGTCCGACATTTCGGCTTTCTCTTTGGATGTCTGAAGTTCCCGTTTGATCTCTCCAGTTCCGTGATGTCCCATTCGATGCTGACGATGATGGGGGAGGAAAGTTCGTCTCCGTCCACCCGTATTTTCCGTTTGTCGAGGATGATCTCGTTTCCGTTTTTGTCTTTCCCTTCGGTTGTCCAGTGCAGTCCCTGTCCGGTGGTGGCAACTAGTGTATCTTCCTCCCTTTTCTTTTCTGCCACTTCGGGGGGATAGTAGTCGAAGTCATTCTTGCCGATAGATTCGCCGATGCACAGATTCCGGTTGTACGATTCCCGGTTGCGGTAGATATATCGGAAATCGTTGTTGATCTCCTTGACGACAATTCCGGCGGGGAGGTTGTCGATGGTAGTATCCATGATCAGGTTGAGCCGTTTGATTTGCGCTTCGTAGTGCAGTCGCTCGGATATGTCGTGGGAGAATGACCAGTAACTTTCTTCACCGGAGTCGTTGGTGACGTTATACATGATTCCCTCGTAAGCCAGTATATTCTTGCTGACTTTCGAAGGATGATGGGCGACGAAACTTCTGCTTCCTCCGTGCAGGATATCCTTGCAGCGTTCATGCCAGTCTTCCTGCGTGTTCATATCGCCGGCGATTTCATAGATTTTCAGTTTGCCGATCTCCTCACTTTCCGGGATGCCGTGGTTGTGGAGGAACTGGCGGTTGGCGAAGATCAGCGTACCGTCCTCTTTGGCGGCGAAGATGCTCTCCTTTGCGTTGTTGATGGCGTGCGTCAGCGTGTGATGTCGTTTCTGCGACGCTGTATGTCGGTGATGTTCTGGATGTAACCTTCGATGTTGCAGCTGCCGTTCGGTAGTTCGTCTCGCAGATAAGCCTGAAGGCGCATATAGTAAATCTCTCCGGCGACACGGACCCGATAGCTGATACTATCTTCGTTGAGTCCTTCCTCATTTTTCCGGCACCAGTTGGTGAAGCTCATGCGGTCTTCTTCGACGATAAATTCCTGATATTTCTCCAGAGAGATGCTTCTGGAAGATTCCTCGCACAATACTCCGGTGTAGCCCATGTAATAGAAGACATTGTCGCGGGTGTTGTACATCCACTGTCCGATCTGAGCCACTTTCTGTATCTCCCTCAGATTTCGGTTCACCTGTTCCAGCTGGCGTTTCACGTTGCTTCGCTGGGTGATGTCCCGATATTGGCAGAGCACCATGTCATCGTAAGGATACATGATACACTTGAAATAATAGGTATTATCCTCCAGTTCCAGCTTGTAGTTCTTGCTGATGCTTCGCTGTTCCCGAAGCACGGTCTGGAAGGTGCTGTAAACCTTCTCACGGGTGTGCTCGGGCATCCGTTCGAATATATTTTTTCCTAAGAGCCTCTCTTCTTGTAAAAACCATAAATTGCTATGAATATCAATATCAATGCAAATGCCATTTCTATCGACTAATAGCATGGTGTCGGCGGTCAACTTCAGTATTCTTTGCGCATTATCTGCCTCATGTAATGTTCTGTTCATGCTTGTCCGATTAGATTTATAAGATTCTGTTTCATGCAAAGATAGCAAAATATTTGATTCTCTGTTCTTATTTTTCGGCACGTTTTGCTTTTTCCCAGGCGCCGCTTCCTTTTTTTCTTTTCAGATAGCCGATTCCTTTGAGCACATTCACGTTCATGAATAAGAAATAATAGGGAATAAACAGTACTTTATTCTTTATTTGTCTGGTAGAGAGGTAATATCCCCAGTATCCCATTCCGTAGAAAAGAATCTGTAACCCCAGCAGGGTGCCATAAAACAGGGGAGATTCGCCCAATAGCAAAACGACTATATTCAGTGGCAACAGCGCAAACAGCAGGAATGGAGTGACAGACCGCGCAATACCCGGTGCGACGTGTACTGAAAACTCAGGATTCCGTAATGGAAAGGATTCAGCAACGGGCGCAGACGCCAGATCGACTGTAACCCTCCGGCAGCGATGCGCACTTTTCGTTTTTCCTCTTCACCCATATCTGCCGATCCGCTTTCGATGGCGTAGGCATTGGTGCAGTAGGCGATGGTGTATCCTTTCATGGCGATGCGGAGAGAGAGGATGAAGTCGTCGAGCAACGTATCCGGTTCCATCGGTTCGAAGAGTTCGCGGCGGACGGCAAACAGTTCTCCGGCAGCGCCTACAGCTGAGTAGAGACGGGAGTCGAGCGCTTTCAGTGTCGATTCGTATTTCAGTAGATGCCTTCGCCTCCGGCGGCTGCTCCGTCCTTCGTCTGTACGGCTATACGTTTTTCTCCTGCCACGCAGCCCACTTTCGGGTTTTGAAAAGCCAGTACGATTTCACGGATTGCCTCGCTGTTGACCATCGTGTTGGCGTCCGTAAAGACGACAAGCGGGGTCCGGACGAGTGTCATTCCTCGTGTCATGGCGGCTGTCTTTCCCTGCCGTTTCGGCTGGAAGTAGACGGTTACTTTTCCGTTCCAGTGGGTTTGGAGACGGTCGTTTGTGCCGTCATCGCTTCCGTCCGTCACCAGACGATGCGGAGTTTGTCCGCAGGGTAGTCCAGGGCGAGGCTGTTCTCCATCTTTTCGTCCACCACGTCTTCTTCGTTGAAGGCGGTGATGAAGAGGGTTACTTCCGGCAGGTCACTGTCCGGTGGCAGCACCCGTTTCACGGGTTTCACGAAAAGCTCTTTCAGCTTGACGAGGGCGTAGAGGACGATACCGTAGCCCAGATAGTGTAGAACACCATGAACAGGGCGGACCAGAAGATGATTTCGAGGATGAGGGTTTCGTTCATAGCTATATTCTCGTTTAATAGATGTTTGTTGATTTACTTATTGAAGTCGTTTTTTTAGTGCCTCTTTTTTAGCCGATTCTTTCAGTATGTTTACAAAGTAGAGGGCGTCTGCTTTGTTGGAAGCATCGGAAGGATTGGCCTCATATCGTTTTACGAAATTCTCGGCGTGTTCAAACAGGTATTTCCGACAGTCGATATTGAGCATGATACCGTCTTTGTAGTCAGCATAAGATAGTCCGGTCAATGCATCATTTCCTTCGATAGAAACAATGTCATACATGCTAATTCCCGGCAAATTGATAGTGGTAGAAGGATAGTAGAAGAACTTTTCTCCCGGTAAATTTACTGTTAATTTGAAAGAACTTGCGTCTATTTGTGCTATACTAATATGGCTGTTTAAACGATAATAGTTATATTCATAATATTCTTCCTGGCTTGGAAACCATAACGAATCATCCCCATCTTTACCATAATTACTATTTAACCATAATAAAAAGTCGATCCAATTGTTGTCCGTACCATGAACACCTATGCAGATTGCTTTACGTTCTTCTTTGGGTAATTTTAGCAGGTCAGTAATCTGTTGTTTAAAATATGCTGGTGAATCGTTAAACTCCCGTTCTATCAGAGATTTTTGTAAAGTTTCAGACACTTGATACGGATATAGGGTAATTGCTCCTGCTTGTGCGGTCATCGTTTGAATTTCCGGACATTGAAGAGCAGCAGTTACGTATGTTTTATTTCCATTGGGTTCAGCAAGAAATTTACATCCCCTTCCTGTGAGTTTCTCTACAATAATGTTTTGGGCAATATCAAAATGTTCCAATATTTGTATTGGATCATTAGCATCTTTTGTCATTACATCATGGAGGGCAATGCCTGTTCCATAGTTCAACATCTCTCGTATGTTATCCCATATAAGTCCGGATTTCATATAAAAACGATAATAGTTTGCAGTAAACCCCGGCAGTACGTTTGTTTCAGCATCCATCCATTTTTCTTCAGGGGCAAGAGTGGTAGTAATAGCAAACCGAACTTCATTTCCTGCTCCGTCTGTACATCCCAAAGATTGGTTGGCGGAAATAATAGTAGGGGGAAGATCCCCTTTTTGCAAATGTTTGATGTCAAAATATAATTGATGTTTCATATTCTGATCAGTGGGAGTTGGAGTAGGATAAGGTATTGAACTTGAGACGGTTTACCGTTTATTGCAGCCCACGTACGGCAAAAAGCAGCCTGCATGCAGTCGTCTTGTGTTAGCATCAACATCCATGTCTTATTGTATTTTAAATGAGGGATTTCGACATTAATATCTTTGGTCTGTATTTCTTTTTTTGTGTGGATAATGATTTCTGCTGTAACGTTTGCTGTTTCTTTGTCGAAAGGATACATATAGACGGGAGTAGAATCTGTATCTTTTTCGTTATTGTCTTGTCCTGTATTTCTATTCTCATCGTATAGATTCATTTTTCTTATACAGGAAGTATAGGTGAAAAGACAAGCTGTTACTAAGATGATATTTACTATATATTTTGCCATATCCATAATGATTTTGATGAGACCTTATTTGATGAGATTAGAGTCTTTATCTTTGTATGCCGTCTTTTTGATAAAGAGTCCGGTGATTTCTTTCAGTGCTTTGATTACCCGTATCCATATATTATCAATCAGTGATCCTTCAGAATTTAGGGTTCCATTACTTGTAAGCACTCGTGCTTTGCGACTTGTAATAAATACGATTTTTCCATACGGTTTCATAGCTAATGCTAACGAACCGTCTTCTCCGCGGATAATATCTGTACGAAATCCAAACCGACGTCCTATTTCCGTATTAAAACTGAAAGCCATACCTCGCACACAGAGTTCAGGACGCTGGATGGCTTGTAAGCGGAGGTATATATCGCGCAGGCCTTCGTAGCACCATAGTCCGAATCGGGAATGTCTTTCGTCAACCATAAAACTCCATAAACTGAATGTACATGCAACCTTCGGATTCATTAGATATTTTACATGCGTTTCAATGTAATGCGGTGGATATAAAGTATCTGCATCAATACAAATATGATATTTTCCTTTTGCATGGTCCAATCCGCATTGGCGGGCGTATCCCGGACCTTTCTTCGTTTCGTTGTAATAGGTAACTCCCAATGATTTTAATACTTCTTCCGTTTTATCCGTTGAATTGTTGTTAACGGCTATTATTTCAATGGGGAAATGGCAATGATTCTCGGAGAGTGACCAGATACAACTTATCAGATGACGTTCCTCATTGTGTGCAATGAGTACAACCGATACCAGTGGAGAATCGTTTTGACGTTCTTTGAGTTGTCTTTTGACTTTGCGGATACTATCGTCAGAAATCTCATCAAAAGATTTCCCGTATACTTCCAGATAAGTTTTATACCACTTTACCATATGTTGTTCTGTTATTTAGAAGAATAAGTTAATGATTCGAATAAGTTTTTCCATTGTGGCATCACATTTTCCGGCAGAAAGCGTTTTACGTTTTCCCTGGCTTTGTGTCCCATCTTGATGCGTACATTTTCATTCTCAATCAGATAGCAGATTTTGTCTGCAAGTTCCTTGATATTTTCTTTCTCCACTAGTAGACCGTCTTCATGGTCTTTTATAATATCCGAAGGACCATGCGGACAGTCAAATGAGACACAGGGTATACCACATGACATTGCTTCTGCCAAAACGAGTCCAAAACCTTCGTATCGGCTTGATAAGACAAATATCGAACTCATACAGTATTTTTCGGCTATATTCGATACAGTGTGATGAAGCAGACAATTATTATTTAGTTGTAGTTCATCTATTAGTTTGGTGAACTTCTCTTTCAGGTCGCCTTCTCCATAAATATGTAGTTTCCAGTCCGGATGTCTTTGGGCGACAATGCTCCAGGCGGGGATTAGCATATCAAATCCTTTTTGGGGCGCATATCGCCCTACAGCAATAGCATTATGTGACAGAATATCTGTTTGTTTTCCTTCTACAGGAGTAGAAATAGGATTAGGGATGATGCTGATATTAGTCAGTTCCGGCCAGTCTTTAGCTCCTTCACTTGTAAGTATAATCACTCTGGACAGTTTAGACAGGTTTTTGACAAATCTGTTTGCCCATCTTTTCTTTATCATGTTGACAATCGGGCTTTTACGTTTCAGTGCTTCTGCGCCATAGGCGTAGCGGCTGACGTGAAACTCTCCGATTTTCAGGCTACCGTCTTTCAATTTAGTGATAAAGTTCAGTTCCCGGCGCATGGTTGAGATAGTAATGTCCGGTTTCAGTTCGTTCAATAGATTCGATAGTCGTTGTTTAAACCGATAGTAGCGGAACGGATACTTCAGCACTTTACTTACTATGGATTGAGAGTAGGGCAGGTCGAAAGATACTCCTAAGTCGATATGCTTTACTTTGGGGGATAATGGAAAGTGTGGTGCTTTACCCATTTGTTCGGATGTAATGATGGTGATGTCGTATCCTTCAAAATGTTCTGCAAAATAATTGGCTTTGAATGTAACTATCCGTTCTATTCCGCCAGGTGCCTGTAGTGAGGGCAGGTAATAGGCTATCTTCATGATTTAATAGATTTTAGCAATGATTTGTTTCCGATAAAATTCTCCGGCGTCGGACACTTGTTTTCCGTTGGCGGCTTCGTTTACATATTTTCGTTCCAGCTTTACTTTCCGTTTGGCTCCCATTCGCCACCATTCATATTCTACGTCCACGTGCCCTGCGTCAATTGCCTGATAACCGGACTTGAATAAATCGTAAGCCAGTACAGTAGCCGTAGGTCCTAAAGCAATCAGGAAGAGAGCGGTTTTCTCGAGTTTTTGCGCTTCATTCAGAATTTCTTGGTAGCGGTCAAATGCGTCACGGGGCGGACAAAGAATACGTCTGATGCTTTTTACATTGTCAAAGAGGTCGTTGCCTACTCCCAAACGGCTTTTTTCGCCTTCAATGAATACGACATCCCTGTCTTTCCAGATAGCTTTCATTTGGTGAAACCACCGTGGGCAGTCTTCTTTGGAAGCGAAGTCCATGTAGGGACGGGTGATGAATGTATTGTAGTATAGCCTGTCGGGCAACAGCAAGCGGTCCCACCAACTGCCATACAGAAAGAAGTGAGTTCTCCAGAATCGGCGTGCTTTGCGGTTATAGCGATAAATGTTTTCGAAAGTATCGGAGATACAAACCAAATGTCCTTCTTCATGGTTGTCAATACTTCCTTGAGACGCTGAGCCAAGAGTACATTTCCTTTTTGGAATCCTATTTCCTTGTCCGGGTTGGTAAGCAGCATCTCACCATCGCCGAAACGGCTCACGGAACATTGGTCTTCTACGATTATCCGAATGGTCTCATCAATGGAAGCTACCTGCGGAGTTATTTTCTGATGGCATCTGAGAGCCATGTACCAGAAATTGTACCATTCTACAGTAATGCCATAACGCAATTTATAGCGGATAGCATTGATCAGTGGCTGTATATTCATAGTGATATAGTTTTATTCAAAGGTTTCATTAATAACAATTTGCATCTGGGCTTTCCATGAAAGTGATTGCTCTATAGACATCCGTATTTGGAGCGGCGTTGTTTTCAATGATTGATAAAGCGAATTACTTTTTCGATGTCAAGGGGCGAATCGTCCGGTGCTGCCTTAAGTATGTATGGTTGATGCTCAAAGTCATCATCCGTTTCTGAATAAACAAAAGGAATGCCTCTTGCTGCATATTCACGGTTTTTTAAGGTCTTGATTTTGTCAATACCGCTACGATGGCGAGCCAGACTGCCTATTCCCATGTCCGACTGCTCGAACACGGCATCCAGTTCTTTGCCGTATAAGGCACTATGAAAGATGATATATTTCTCTAACTGATGTTTGGCTACATCTTTTTTATAGCTGTCCACCAGTTCGGGAACCCCGAAGCCTACGATATTGAGATATACTTTATAATCATGAGTGTCCGTATGTGTACGATAGTAATTTGCCATGCCGGCTATAACTCTGTCGAAACCATGCCATGGGTGCATTGTCGCTACGGCAATCAGTTGTAGAGAATGTGCGGTATCATTCTTTGGACCTCTTAAAGGGATTTCGCTGAAATCAATTCCATTTGAGATGCGGATGGTGGGGCGATTCCAAATAATGTCATAGTCCGAAAAAGTGACGATCTTGTCAACATAGCGTGCCAGATGCTGTCGGAAACATTTGTCTATAAATAGGATTCGTTGGTATACGAATGGGAGTCCCTTATATTCTTGGTCGTATGGATATGTCGGGATTTCCATCACTATACGTGCTCCGGTCTTTTTTAGTAGTTTCATCAGCCGTATGCTGAAAGGGCTGGCATTATGGACATAGCGTACATAGATAAAGTCTATGTTTTCTTTCTGTACATAATGTACGATACTGTCAAATTCGATTCTTTTTAGGATTTTTCCTTTGATCCCGAAACCATAGTCGGCGATTATCGATTCATCTACCATACGGCGTTTATGGTTGTCCGTATCGTCTAGCCAACACGTATGCATTTCTAGTCCGCATTCTTTGAGGGCTTTTACTTGATAACGTATCTTTTTACTGATTCCGTTGAATGCTTCGAAACCATGGAATATGAGGAATAATCCTTTCATTGTTTGTTCTTTTGTACCAACTTTCTATTTTCTTACAAGAGTCTTCACTTTGCCTGTGATATCATAGGTGTGTGTTACTTGCATATATGTTCCAAAGATAATAAAACTTACGAAACTTTTTGCAATAAGTGTTACGAAAATATTCATATTTTCCATCATATAATATATAGGCGTGAGGAATGCCGTTATTAGTAGGCTGACAAGGAGTGGAGAAAGAAGTTGTCTGATAAATATCCATGCGTTTCTTTGAAAAGTAACTCGATACATCATCCAATAGCATTGTACGAAATTGATAGTAAAAGTTATCACGATACATATTGCTACAGCTGTCAGTGTGCCGAAATAGAATATCCCTGCCAGCATTCCGGTCACATTAAGTATGGACGAAAAGAGTCCGCAGACAAAAAGGCTCCTTGTATCACCTGCTGCCTGAAAAATAGAGCCTGAAGAGGAGAGTATGATCTGAATACCGACCGAAAGTGACAGTATCCGGAATACAGGAACCGAAGGCAGCCATTGATCACCAAAAATAACAATGTCACTTCTTCTGCCGTAAAGAAAAGCAGTACGCTGAGTGGCAGACCGATGAATGACAGAAAACGGACAATGCGTTCGTAGGATGTTGCCAGCTTTTCCTTGTCATTCTGGAAATCGCTGAAGATGGGGTGCATTACCGGTGTGATGACTTGCGTAATATTCTGCAGAGGGAGCATCATCAAGCGGTAGGACTTTTCATAGTATCCTAGTGCTGACAAGCTCATATATTTACCAATCAGCAGTTTATCCAGATTGCGGCTGAAGTAGTTAATCACGTTAAACAAGAATTGATAGGCCGAATAGGAGAATATCTTTCGGAGTACTTTCAGTCCTAACGTGAAACGCAGCCGTTGCGGATAGCGTTGATAGGAAATAACGAATATCAGTATGCTGGAAAGTATGGATTGATGATCAGCGCATATAAACCGGCTCCGCAAAGCGCGGCAGTTATTGCTCCGGCACCTCCGGCTATCTGGATGATAAAGCTTCGGATAGCAATGAACTTGAACTCTTTGTTGCGGTAGAACAAGGCTCCCGGCACGATGTTGGCAGAGGCGAAGAACAGGTTGACGGACAGGAGCTGGCACAACGTCCGTAAGATCCCACTTTCGTAGTAATCGGCGATCAGCCAGGAAGCGGCAAAAAAGAGTATGCTGATTCCGATGCCTGTCCATACGGTGAATGAGAAGATGTCCGATAGTTCTTCTTTAGTCAATGATTTATGTTGTACGATAGCAGGCGATATTCCCATATCCGTAAAGAGATTGAAAAATGCAATAATGACCGTAGCGATTGCCACTACTCCGAAGTCATCCGGAGAGAGCAACCGCGCAAGAATCCCTGCCACGACGAGTGATATAATGATTCCGCTGTATTGGCTAGTGCCGTGTAGAAAACTCCGGAAAATAACTGATGTTTAATATTGTTTGCCATTGCCTGAATGATTCTTTTCTGGTCTACTTATGAATGATGGATTTTGAATAACAAGACTCCGATGCTTCTTATAGATATGAGTTTTTTGTATCTAAACAGACACCGCCACGCCAGCCGAAGCCGGTACGGGTAAGAGAGCACATGAGCTTGCCAAATGACAGCATTCAGCATTTGCGACAGATATAAATCAATAGTATTCCTGATTTTGTATTCAGAGGTTTGATGCTTGAATTTGACTATCTCTTGAGCAACAGTGAGATATCCTTTTAAATTTTTGAGTGAAAAATCGCATGTCATAATTGAATTTTCACGTATGCGCCGGTGAAAGAACGATCGTTGGATACAGCTTGTTCTTCGGGTTTGCAGATAAAGTAAGGTCGTGAATAGCTGATCTTCGTGTACAATATCCGGATAAAAGAGGAGCTGCCGTTCTTCCAGAAAAGCTGTGCGGATAACGTTCAGGCAGGCGGATGGGGTGTACGTTTTGTGCTGCAATTGTATGTTGATAGCTTCGGGACCTGTATAAACCTTGTCTTCTAACTTATCGGTACGTTGATAATTTAGTACGGGAGCATTGCGAATATTCTCTTCAAAAAAGCTCTGAGCATCAAAGAAAACGAAATCCAGTTCTTTTTCTTCGCATTTGTTATAGCATAACTCCATTGCATCCTTTTCCAACAGATCATCACTATCCATGAAATAGATGTATCTTCCGTGGGCATGCGTGATGCCTGCATTGCGTGCCATTGACAATCCTTGGTTGGTTTGCGAATACACCTGTATCCGACTGTCTGCCGCAGCCAGTTCTTCTACAACTTGCAGACTGTTATCCGTGGAGCCGTCATTGATGATGATGATTTCCAATTCCCGCAGTGTCTGATTCATAATGCTTTCTACTGCCTCCCGAACATATTTTTCGGTGTTATAGACAGGTATGACAACACTGACTTTTATTTTTTTATTTTCCATAAATTCTGTGTATGGCTACTCTATTGTTGTTTGTTTTTGAGATCGTTTAAAGAGAGAGATTGGCTAGGTTTCTGTAAAGCTCCGCATATTCTTTTCCTATTTTTCCGCTGTTCATGTTTTCGATGGCATATGCATAGTTGTCTTCCCCCTTCCTTCGGGCGGACAGTTGGCGGGCTGCCTCCAGTGCTCGTATGATATCAAATTGGTTGTCGGGGTGGAAGACGGGGTTGCCCGTATCTTGGAGGATTTCTCCTATATTCCCGATATTGGGACCTATGACCACTTTGTGAAAAAGGAAGGCGAGAGGTATACTGGCAGAGTTCAGAATATCTTTTCGTTGGATGAATATTACATCCGAAGCGGCCATGTAGTAAGGCAGGTCGCAGTTGTCTATAGGTTCGTCGCTGGCTCCGGCGTGCATTCTGCGCAGGCGGTTGAGCAAGGGTATAAGCAGGTAATATCCTGCCCGGGATGTCCAGCGCTTGAAGAAGTTGCTGCCATAC
>ERZ860009.605-NODE-605-length-15183-cov-1.909902_pt1 | contig 15183 bp, 15 predicted proteins | sample MGYA00510114_ERZ860009 | MGnify/ENA primary metagenome ERZ860009 (study PRJEB30046, sample SAMN00715177) | human gut metagenome | study: EMG produced TPA metagenomics assembly of the A metagenome-wide association study of gut microbiota in type 2... | reverse complement strand
CGGTAGTGTGCTAATTATAGCATATCACCCACCTTTTGTGCAGAGGTTCCTTAAGGATTATCCTGCTGGAGCTAAAAGCGCTGCCAAATACCCAGCATTGCCGGAGCCGCTTCCTGACCTTAGCCTAACAGAGACTTTCTCTCTCGGAAAATCTCCGCTAAACGAAGGATCATGCATTACGGCATGTCACTGGGGCATCGTCCGTCCTCAGGTTCGCGGCGGAAAAATGGTGGCACTTCACCCGTTTGAGTACGACTACGCGCCTTCTCAGAATATTAACGGTCTTTGCAATTTGCCTTATTCTGCCTCAAGAATCCATTATCCGATGGTCAGGGAAAGTTACTTAAAAGATGGTCCCGCCTCTCGAGAAAAACGCGGCACTGACCGCTGGGTAAGAGTTTCGTGGGATCAAGCGTTAGATTTGGTCGCCAATGAGCTGAAACGTATTTACGCTGATTTCGGCCCGAGCGCGATGTTCGGTCGTTCTTACGGTTGGATGTCCAGCGGTAAGGTCAATGCGGCCATAAATTTGCAGCAGCGCTTACTCAACCTTTGCGGCGGATTCCTCCAAACCACTAACAGCTATTCAACGGCAGCCATTGGCCGTATCTTGCCCTATGTGGTCGGCATGTCGGACCCCACCTCCACGAGCTGGGATAATGTTCTTAAAAACAGTAAACGTGTTGTCCTTTGGGGAGCAGACCCCCTCGTCACAAATGATATTGATTGGGTAACTACTCTGCATAACGCTGCCGGTTACTTTAGAGCCCTCAAAGATTCCGGCATCAAAACCATCTCCATCAACCCTATTGCTACAGACACCGCAGAATATCTCAACAGTGAATGGATTGCACCGATTCCGGGTACTGACTGTGCATTGATGCTAGGCATGATCCACGAGCTGGAAAAGACCGGGAAATGTGATCACAACTTCATCAATAAGTACACCTCCGGTTGGAAAGAATTCAATGCGTACGTAATGGGTAAAACTGACGGTATTGAGAAAACTCCTGCTTGGGCATCCAAAGTGACAGGTGTCCCTGAATCAAGAATCAAATCTTTAGCACACGAGCTTCAAGAAAACCGCACTATGATCATGATGGGCTGGGGGATTCAGCGCATTCAATACGGCGAACAGCCCCATTGGATGGGTTTTGCCTTAGCATCAGCCTTAGGGCAGATCGGATTGCCTGGAGGCGGGATAGGGACAAATTATCAATATTCAAGCGGAGGATCCCCTGCTGCTTACGGTCCTTTTGTCGGAGGCGTGCCTGCTTCGGTCGACCTGTCCTTCCTTACAACAAGGCCTGGAAAGGCAGCAAGGTAATCCCTGTCGCCCGCTTTGTAGACTGCTTCCTGCATCCAGGAAAAACGATCGACTTCAACGGAACAAAGGTCACTTATCCTGAAGTTAAGATGGTAATGTGGGCCGGCGGCAACCCCTTCGCTCATCAGCCTTCGACAAATCAACTGCTGGAAGCATGGAAGATTCCTGAGACTGTCGTAGTAACAGACACGTGCTGGACTGCTACTGCTCGCCATGCGGACATTGTCTTACCCGCTGCAACCCAGTTCGAACATAACGATATTACCAATATCGGAACTTATTCCAATGACGGTATCGTTGCGATGCAGCAGGCAATCGAGCCTCAATATGAATCTAAGCCCGACTATTGGATCTTCAGTGAATTAGCCAAACGAATGGGGTGCGGAGACCAATTCACAGAGGGAAGAAGCGAAATGGATTGGATTAAGTTCATTTACGAGCAGTCCAGGAAGTTCGGAGCACAGATGGGAGTCAAGCTGCCATCCTTTGAAAACTTCTGGAAGAAAGGCTACTTCCTCTATGACGTGCGTCCGCAGGAAAGAGACTATGTTGCATTCGCTAATTTCCGCAAGAACCCGAAGAGAAATTCTCTTGGTACGGAAAGCGGCTTAATTCAGATTTACAGTCCCAAGATAGCAAGTTACGGTTACAAGAGCTGTTTAGGTCATCCGAGTTATTTAGAGCCGACCGAGGGCCTCAATACACCTAACAAGAAATATCCGCTTGCATATATGGCCTGTAAGAGTCGCTATCGTATGCACAGCCAGCTTGACGGTACTTCCAGCCATGATTTTGCAAATATTTTGAAGCGCGAACGATCTGGATCAATCCGGAAAACGCAAAATCACTCGGTATTGAAGACGGAGATATCGTTCTGGTTAAAAATGACCGCGGTGCGCTACTAGCCGGTGCTTATGTCACGGACAGAATCAGAAAAGACACGGTTGTTGTTCATCACGGTGCCTGGTATGAGCCCGTCAAGATGACTGACGGCACTTTATTGGACATTCATGGCAACTCCAATACATTACTATGGATATTCCTACATCTGATTTAGCTTGCGGCAATGTTGCCTCTTCAGGTCTTGTCAGCGTAACTAAATACACAGGAAAACTGTCGGAAATCAAAGTCTGGGATCAGCCTGAAACTGTCAATCAATAACCTCATTTACTAATCAGACGCCCGGCAACTTGCCGGGCGCATTTTTTAGTCGTCCATGTTTTTTGCAAAATTAGATATAACGGCAAACATGATCAACAGCGATATCAGAAAAGCCTAAAGCCTCTGCTTTTGTTACCTTGCCGTCGGCGACTTCCAACACTTCTTTCAGGATTCTCTCCCCGGCCTGGTTAATCGTTTCTTCTCCCTCCAAAATACCGGAAACATCAATATCCATATTGTCCTTCATCCGCTCGGCCGTTAACGGATTACCGGTAACCTTAATCACAGGCGCTAAAGCATGTCCCGTCGGTGTACCGCGACCGGTTGTAAAAACAACAATCGTTGCACCTCCGGCGACCATGCTCGTAACGGAAGAAATGTCATATCCCGGCGTATCCATAATGAGTGCGCCTTTCTTAGTGGGCCTAGCCGCTTCCTGAAGGACCTCGGATACCGGACGTGTTCCACCCTTGTGAATACAGCCGAGACTTTTTTCTTCGATCGTCGACAAGCCTCCGACTTTGTTGCAGGGTGTCGGCTGACCGGTGCGACAATCTTGTCCGGCAAGCGCAAGATGCTTTTCGTAGTCTTCGCAGATGCGAATAATCTGATCGTGAATTTCCGGTGTTTCGCCGCGCTTCGCAAGAACGTGCTCGGCACCGATAAATTCCACGGTTTCGCTCATCATCGTCGTGCCGCCTAAGTCATAGATTCTGTCGGCCATATTTCCGACCGCGGGATTCGAGGCGATCCCGCTGGTTGCGTCTGAACCACCGCATTCAATGGCAACAAATAAATCAGAAGCATCGCACTCTACTTTTTGCTGCTTGCTTGCCTCTTCAACCATTTTGCGGGCCGCTTCAACGGCAAGAGCTGCTGTTTTGATCGTTCCGCCTTCTTCTTGGATTCCGAAAGAAACGACAGGCTTATCAGACAACTTGCGAATTTTATCTGCCAGCTCTTTATGGCCAACCGTCTCACAGCCAAGTCCGATGACGACAACGCCGAAAACGTTCGCGTTAAGCGCAAATCCTGTCAGCACCCGCTGTGTCATTTCTGTATTGGCAGTGACATCAGAGCAGCCGACATTAATGATGACGTTTTTAGTACCTAAGACTTGAGAGGCAACTACGCGGCAAGTTTCTGAAGCGCACGCGCAGGAAGGAAGAATGAGAACGTGATTACGCACACCAACAGAGCCGTCTTTGCGTTTGAATCCTAGAAATTTCATTTTTGTTCTCCTTCTATGACGTACTCATTAGCATAGGAACGCGGCTGGCTCGCGATATTGAGATGATTTACCAGCGTTCCCTTAGGAATAAACACAGTCGCTTTGCCGATAACTTCACCGTACTTGAAAACCTCTTCGCCTTCCTGGATATCGGTCAAAGCAATCTTGTTGCAGAAAGGAATCGAACTTTCTGCTTTGATAAAACTTCTTGAACCGTCGGAATCAATGATTTCGACTTCTTCTCCGGCTTTGACTTCTGAGGTACAGACTGCCGTATTGTCTTTGGGATGAATGTGGAGCGCCTTGGACATTTGAGCCTTTATTTTTTTGTAGAAACAATGAAATTGACAGCTCGATCATTTTAGAACTGACTAGAAAATCTGAAGTCTCCGTATTTTTCTCTAGTTCTAAGAAGAAAATTAGGGGGATTTAACGAGTTGATTTTGAAAACACACCTCTTTTTTCTTTATTGAAGAAAAACAGAAGGAAATAATGGGGTAATTTCATCGGCAAATGAAAATTAGTCTAAAAACTTTCTTAATTATTTATTTTTGTTCAAAAAATGAATAACAAAACTCGTTAGCACACAAGGGACTTAACCCTAATTGTCTCTTTTGTACGAAAGCGTAAACTGAAATCACCTACTTCCAAGGAGAACAGGATGACACTCAACAGAAGATCATTTCTTGTTGGGGGTGCAGCCTCTGCTGCCGCCTCCATTTCCACATTTGCTCATGCAGCCAATCCTTGCTCGACACCCACCACTTGGGATAAAACCTATGACATCATTGTCATCGGCTCCGGCGGTGCCGGCCTTTCTGCAGGCATAGTCGCTAAGGAATAAGGCGCAAATGCTGTCGTTTTGGAAAAACTTTCCATTCCAGGCGGCAATACTATGGTTAGCGGAGGCGGCTTAAATGCAGCTGTAGAAGCAGATTACAAGAAAGCAGGCATTGAGGATTCTCCTCAGCTCATACCAAACAAACGATGGCTGCGGGCGATTACCGTGCCGACCCTGCTCTCGTCGCCACATTGTGCGAAAACGTTCCTCAGAGCGTCGAATGGCTTAAGAAAGTCGGCGTTCAGTTCAAACCAGGCATCTACCAGATCTATGGCGGTCTGTGGCCACGCTGCCGCAATCCTGTGGGTCAGAGCGGCGGAGACTACATCAAAGCTTGCATGAACTACGCCAACAAGATTGGTCTTCCGGTTTTGACTAACCACAAAGTCGTCGGAATCATTCGTGAAAAACCGGACTCCGGCCGTGTCTTGGGTGTTGAAGTTGAACTCAAAGACGGCAAAAAGGAGTTTTGGAAAGCCAACAAGGCTGTCGTTGCCGCAGCAGGCGGCTTCGCTGCAAACCCGACAATGTGCTCGTACTTTGACCCGCGTCTGACAAAACTCAACACGACGAACCAGCCAGGCTCTACCGGTGAAGTGCTCAAATGTATCCAGGGCATCGGCGGTTTAGCCGTCGGTTTGGATTACATCCAGTGCATTCCTTGGACAGCCCCCGGCTACAAGCACACAGCCGATATCTTCCAAGCTATCGAATACACCATCTTCCTCAACAAGGAAGGCAAGAGATATGTTGCTGAAGATGCTCGCCGCGACGTAATTCGTGACGCCACTTTGGCACAAACCGACCAGACGGTCTTCCCTGTTTGCGATACAGACGGATTTGATAAGAACAATGAGTATTACAACGAAATGAACCATCGTGCCCTGGAAAACGGCACCCTGTTCAAAGCAGACACGATTGAAGAACTCGCAAAACTCATCAAAGTACCGCCGGAAGTTATGGTCGCAACGATCAATGAATACAACGCCATGGTTGATTCGAAGAAAGATCCTCTCGGCCGCACTCCGATTATGCTGAGCCACAAGATCGTCAAGGCTCCCTTCTATGCGGGTCCGATTGGAATGTGCCGCCATCACACAATGGGGGGCGCCAAGATCAATACGAAGGCTCAAGTACTTGACCGCGACGGAAATGTTATTCCGGGTCTGTATGCAGCCGGGGAAGTCACAGGCGGTATCCACGGAAGCAACCGTATCGGCGGAAATGCTATTGCAGATATCTTCACATTCGGAAGAATTGCAGGTGAAGGAGCTGCTTCTGAACAATAAGCAATCAGGTTTTTAAGTTCTAGGCCGTCGGTTTAGTCCGGCGGCTTTTTTATTGGAAGACTTGAAGTCTTTGAGCACGGAAGTCAACAGCAATTAGAAAATTAATTTTCCGGATTAACTACGCTCCACTTATCAAATTTACGCTTCGGAATTGAGAAAACCAACACCATGCGTAACTGCTCTTGATCGGCATGCTGTAGTCCATAGCTGCGTTTCCGCATTTGTTTCAAACCTTCTTCCAGTTTTTCTTCTGAAGATTCCTCCTTTCTGGCAACCTTGAACTCAAATACAAAATGTCTGTTTTGAACCGTCACTTCCAAGTCGCTTCTGCCTTGACTGTTGTGGACTTCGATATGTGGAGAAAATCCGGCACCGGAAAGAAAAATTTGAATAAAGGCGCGAACAGTGGCCTCATCTCTTACCGGATAGTTTTGATAATCTATGGAAGTGAAAATGCGATTAAAGAGATGGACCACGCCTTCGGGATCTTCTTCGGCTAAGCGAAGGGCTACATTGTCTGCTCCGACCTGCTCCAGGGTCTGTCCTTATAATAACCTTTCGCTGTAGAGCTGCGCCATTGCTGCAGCCACTTCAGCGTTAGGATAAGCAACAAAAGCGGTTAAGCCAACGACTCTTTTGAGCGTCAAATATCCAGCCTGTGTCAGAAGCCCAATGTCGGATAAGGTGTTGACATTAGCCGAACCGGTTAACAAATTCAACGCAATTGACTTTTCCTTCCCATATTCCTCCGGGTCCCGTAAGGTGTGAGACTTAAGATACTGAACTACGCAGCGGGCCTTCCGCCGCTTTCAAACCAATAATCAAGAAGGCCGACTTCCGGTTCCGAGAAGAATTTCAATAAAGACCAGGGAGCAAAAACCTTCTTCGTTGTTGTTCTCTCGAAACAAAAACCGTCATATTGCTTTGTAAGGGACCTTAGCAGCTCATCACGGGAGACACTCAGAACTGAAGCTGACTGGGTCAAATACCCATCAAAATAAGTTTCCACCTCTTCGTGCGTATAGCCTAGGAGCGTCCCGAATCTCGGGCTCAAAGAGACATCACTGAGATTGTTTAGTTCGGAAAAAATACTGGTTTTATTGAACTTCGTAATGCCTGTAATAAACAAAAACCGAAGAACCCGATCGTTTGCTTTCAGGATTCCATAAAACCTTGATAAATAATTCCTTACCCGTTCAAAAAACTCTTTATTATCAAGACACGCTGTTAACGGTGCATCATATTCATCGATTAACAGAACGAGTGAGGAACTAGAGAGCCCTGCAAGGAAGATTTCGATTTGATTGCTGAGAAACAGGCCGTTATCTTCTTTCTTAAAACCAATAAGACTGAATTGCGCTTCTAGATAATTATCAAAATATTGACAAAAATCCTCAAAAGTCCCTTCCGGTTTAACCCGAGAAAAGTCCAGCTTAATAACTTTATATGTGCTCTTATCCGTCCAAAGTTGCTCTATTTTGAGGCCTTGAAAATTTTTCAATCCGTCTCGAAATAAAGACTCAAAAGTAGATAGCAGGAGAGACTTACCAAAACGTCTTGGCCTGGCGAAAAAGAATTTCCCGGGAACCGACGCTAACTCGCAAATCATGTCGGTTTTATCCACATAAATTTGATCCCGATGCCGCAGATTTTCAAAATCCGAAGTACCTAAGGGAAGAAGTTTCAGCGCCTTTTCCATCGTCTATCCAAGCAAGGGAACTACTGGTGATTTTACCAAAGCAAAAAGAAGCCCGATGAGTCATTCGATTGGCCAGGCTTCTGCTCACATTTGGTTAGATTAATCAGAATGTTGCCCGCCGAGCGGGATAATCCTCCTAATTAATACTCGGCTGGGAGAGAGTCATGCCAAACAATAAATTAGATTTTGAAAGTATCGATCAAGTGGAAGTTTTCAAAGAAAACGGGGATGTCATCGGAACCGTTAAAGTCTCCGGCGTCCGCTCGATCGAAGCCGCAATTGAAAAAGCCCTTCAGCAGCTGCCTGAAGCGACAGATCCTGAGGCCTATGTTTTCAAGGTTTCCAACTTGTCGGACGGAACCGAACGCCGTTACCGCTTAAACGCACACGGCCACGTTAAATTGATTATCTAGCTCCAAACAGAAAAGCCGGCCTTTAAACAGAACCGGATTTCGAACAGTGGGTCTCGACGCCCTTGCATCGAGACCGTTGCTAATTAGTAGGACATAATCTGTCCGTCGGTACGCTTCTCGGTTGCGCCGCAAAGCACGCCGTTTTCATCTCGAAGAATGACCTGGCCGCGACCCATATGGTACGGATCAGGCTGGACAATGATTTGATGTCCCATACGCTGAAGCTGGCGAATGATGTAGTTCGGTGTTTCTTGTTCCACCTCTACTTTCTTGCCGCCGACCCATTGCCAGCGCGGAGCATCCAACGCCTGCTGTGGATTCAGGTGCCAGTCAATCATATTCATGACAACCTGAACGTGCGCCTGCGGTTGCATCCATCCGCCCATAATGCCGAACGGTCCTAACGGTTTCCCATCCTGAGTCAGAAATCCCGGAATGATAGTGTGGTACGGACGTTTGCCGCCGGCCAGTGCATTGGCGTGGTTTTCATCAAACTTGAAATTCTCTGCACGGTCATTCAAAGAAATACCAGTGCCGGGAACGACAATGCCGGATCCGAACCCGCGGAAATTGGACTGAATGAAGCTGACCATATTGCCTTCACCGTCTGCACAGCAGAAGTAAACGGTGGACGGGCATCCTGGTTCACCCGGTTCCGGCATGATGGCCTGATCGTTAATCAAAGCGCGGCGTTTGGCAGCGTATTTTTCGCTGAGGAGCTGATCGACGGAAACTTTCATGTAGGAAGGCTCTGCAACGTATTGAGCCGTATCCACCATGGCGAGTTTCATGGCCTCGATCTGCTTGTGCATTGTGTCGACGCAATCCCTTTCACCAAGCTTCATATCTTTGAGAATCTGCAGAGCCATCAGCACAGTAATACCGTGCCCGTTAGGCGGCAGCTCCCAAACATCCACACCGTGGTAGTTCACGCTAATCGGATCTACCCATTCGGGTTTAAATGCAGCTAAGTCTTCCTTGGTTAAGAAGCCGTTGTGCTTCTTGAAAAAGGCATCAATCTTTTCAGCAATGGCACCGCGATAGAAAGATTCGCCCTTGGTAGCAGCGATTTCTTTCAATGTCTTAGCCATATCCGGGCAGCGGAACATCTCGCCGGGTTTGAGCCAAGTGTTGTTGGGAGCGAATGTATCGAACCAGCCCTGGAATTCCGGACGATCACGATATTTGGAATAGTTTTCGAAAGCTTCCTGCCAGAGACGGGAAATATTCGGGGTCACCGGATAGCCTTCTTCGGCGTAGCGAATGGCAGGAGCCATTACTTCTTCCAAAGGAAGTTTGCCGAATCGTTCATGAAGCGTCATCCAGCCGGCAACCGCACCCGGAACATCAATAGGTTCGACACCGTAGGAAGGGATCTTTTCGAATCCTCTGTCTTTTAAGGCAGCAACAGAAAGAGACTTAGGAGCCGGGCCTGAGGCGTTCAGGCCGTACATTTTTCCTTCATACCAAAGGATCACGAAGCAGTCGGCGCCTAAACCGTTGCCGGTCGGTTCAACCACCGGCATAGCGCTGGCCATTGCGACAGCCGCGTCAACTGCATTGCCGCCCTTCAAAAGTGTCTGAAGTCCGGCGGAAGCTGCATGCGGGTTGCCTGCGTTGCACATGCCGTTGCGGGCATAAACCACGTTACGTTTGGACGGATAGGGATAATTTTGAGGATCAAATTTAATCATGTTTTATTTCCTAACCTTGAAATCGGGATTAGATGAACTTCACGAAGATACCGGCAACGATCACGGAGAACGTTGTCACGGTCACGAAGCCTGCAACGAGGTACTTCGCCATTAAGCGTTCATGAATAATCTTCTTTTCTTCCTCGGTTTCGGCAACGGCGTTAATGATTTCATTAACGACCAAGTAAGTAGCCGGGAAACCGATTAACTGGCAGGCAGCGACGCCGACGGCAACGTTCTTGGAACCGATGATCTTCCACAAGGGAAGGTATTTGAAGAAAACGATGATGCAGAAGATCGAAATCGCGAAGATCACGCAGATCGAGTAAGACAGGGTCAGGAGATTTTCCGGCTTAATTGAGGCAAGCGACGGAATGATGGCGCAGAAAACAGCGCAGTTCAGTAAGCCGCCGGCATTGGCATGCTTCAGAATATTGCGAGGCAGATAACCGGTACTTCCGACAGCTGCTCCCAAAATCAAAGCCCAAATTGTTGCGGAAAGGCCTGTCCATTTGCCAATCACAAAGGCGATCCAGGAGAAAAGCGCTGTAATGGCTAAACAAGTGAACTGGCCGTAATACTTCTTGTGCCCCTCAAAGAATGTAGGACCCGCTGCCGGTTCTTTTTTAGGCGCATAAGTATCTTGAGGTACGACACCGGTTTTGCGGTATTCATCGATTAAGAAACGAGCTTCTTTCAGACCGAAGTAGCTGGCTAACGGAGTACCGATGAACTTCTGCACTGCGAAAACAATCGTACCTAATGCAGCTGCCAGGGCAAAGCCATGTTCCATAGCTCCGCTGGTCATGATCTGAGTGGCTACGATACCGCCGTCACGATAGGTACGCTGACCATGGTGTTTTCGTATCCGATGAACGGCATCATCAAAAATGCGCCGAGCATAATGACGCCCATCGCCAAGAGAGCGGTAACCACTGTACGCCATTCTGCGATCAGTTCGCGCATATTGATTGTCGTACCCATGGAGAAGACGAGCAAAATCACAGACCATTTAGCAATTTGGTCCAAGCCTGCCTTCTTAATAACGTCGGGAGGAATCCAGCCGGCCATAAAGGCGATTAAGAAGAGCATTAAGCTCACGAACACTGCAGAGACCTTGGCTTTGGTCACCACGCCAAGGAAGTCTCCTATTCCGAAGAATAAAAGGCAGATAAAAAGATACCAATACATCGAAGTAAACATTGTTCTGGTGCGCTCTTAGGCGCCCTCCTGTATTTGAGATTTGTAGGTTTGTTTTAATTTCCTCACAAGCAAAAGCTTATAAAGGAGGAAAAACTTCTTGGGTGAGCCGACTACGATCCAATGCAAAGGCTCGTCCCCATCAGGCTCAGGGCAACAAAGTTTTTCTTCGATTTTGATTTTATCTTTTGAGAATCGAAGAATTTCTTTTTCGTAACAACAAGTGAATGAGTATTTTCGATTAGTTTTAGTCGAAAAATCGGTCTGCTTTCGAGCCTTCTGCTCCTTTACCGAGCCTCTTCTGAAAAAACTTTCTTGGGACAAACTTCGCAAAAAAACTGCACCGCCCCAGTATTTAGGACGAAATATTCATGATGCAGTACTTAGTCCTTAATCCTAATGCTCTTCGGCTCTTGACTATCGGCCCCTACCTTCCGAGAATGTCGATTTATTTGATTGGCTAAATTAGCTGGAAATGAAAAACACGATAGATCTTGAAAGCATTCGTCAGGAGCTTCAACAGTACGAATCTCGTTTGATCTCCTTCCGCAAAACCGTCCACGAAAATCCGGAAGTCGGTTTCAACACACAAGACACTCTTGCCCGCATCAAATCCACTCTTGAAGAGTTCGGCATTCCTGGTTTAGATACCGAAACTTCCCCGGGAAGCGGATTTCTCTTAATCGAGGGAAACAGACCCGGTGCAACCGTTGCGCTGAGAGCCGATATCGACGCCCTACCGATTGAAGAAAAATCCGGGTGTGCTTGGGCTTCCCAAAACGGCAGCGCCCACTCTTGCGGGCACGATGGCCATCAAACTTGGCTGATTGCTGCAATCATCTATTTAGCCAAGCATCGTGACTTCCCCGGCCGCATTCTCTGCGTCTTCCAGGCCGACGAAGAAAATGTCGCCGGTGCACAAAGCGTCATCGACTCTGGTATCTTCCAAAAATACGACGTTAAAGAGATTTACGGCGCACACAACGAACCCTCCCTTGATGTCGGAACGATTGCTTTTAAAGCTGGTCCGACCATGGCGGTCTGCGACCTGTTTTCTATCCGCGTCGTCGGAGTAGGGACACACGGCGCACGTCCGAATTTCGGCAAAGACCCGCTGCCGGTTGCCACAGAAATTTATAACGCTCTGCAGAGCTTAGTTTCGCGCACATTGGATCCGCTTAAATCCGCTGTTGTTTCTGTTTGCAGTTTTAATACCGAAGGATCACGCGCTTACAACATCATTTCCGACTCTGTAAAAATGATCGGCACGGTTCGAACCTTTGACGAATCCATTCGAGACACAATTGAGGAAGAGCTGACACGGCGCTCTCAAGGCATCGCCGCGGCCTACGGCATCAAAGCAGAAACTGTCTATGAACGCCGCGTTTCTGCCGTCAATAATGATCCCGAACTCACAAAAGATGCAAAGGAAGCGGCAGATCGTTGTTTCGGAGCTCAAAACGTTATTGAACTTGCCGAGCCTTACATGATCAGTGAGGACTTCAGTTCTTACCAGAAAGTTCTGCCCGGCTGCTTCTTCTTTATCGGAGTAAAAGATAGGAAACATAAAGAAGCTCTGCACAGCCCGTATTTTGACTTCAATGACAAGGTGTTGATTCCGGCAGGAGCTTTCTTCAGTTACTTGGCGCTTGAGAGATTAACGACTCTGAGTTGTCAGCCGTAGTCTCTTAGCAGAAAAACTTAGAGTGAGGTTAGATAAATGTTCCTAGCCTCACTATTTTTCATTTATACGCCCCAAGAGCCTCCTTTTCTTCTCTGATCTTATCCAAAGTCTTACCGTTGTACGTCCAATATTTTGGCCCTTGCAGCGGGTGAGAAGTTCCAAGTAACTTCCTAGCAAGACCTGATAAAGAACCAATTTCACCTTGGCATTCAATTTGACGATCATCCTTTACGATTGCTATGACGTCTTCATGACCATCCAATACTATTTTTGAGCCTGCTTCGATTCCACACTTTTGAAAAGAGAAAGGCGTCCTCCGTTCTTCAACTTCGGCCCTAACCTCTGCGGCCACCTGTTCATCTGTAATTTCATGGCCTTCCGGAGTAAACCGCTTCAGTTTGTCTTTCGTACCGCTTATCGTGGCGATACTCTCTAATAGGGCGTAGGCTCCTCAGGAGCCATAGCGTAAAACTCTTTTGTTCTGGTTTTCCCATCAAAAGTTTCAATTGCCCTCAAGCCTGGATTTAACCGGTCTATTAAAGAATGCAGAACCTTGTCCCCTAAACGCACTGGGACTTCATAAGTAGCATAAACTCTAAAAGCAAAAGGAATACATTCACTTCGATTAAGGCTTCTTAATCGCTCCTGAACATTCGCGGTGTACCCAATTTTTACGTATTCCGGAAAAGATGGGTTCGTCAATATATAAACCACTCCGTCCTTTTCTTTTTTCATCATCGACTTTGTCCGCCCAATTTTCTCGGTTTTATCCAATCAAACTTGCAACAACTGCCTGAACTAAATCTGCCAGCTCAGAATTGTTGTAGAGGTGCAAGAGTGTTAATGAATAACTTTTTCGCAGCCTTGCGCAGATTATGCTTGTACCTCAGTTTCGACTCATCATGACGGCCCGAGTATTCATCGTAGTTACCATTGAGTTCCGGTACCTCACCGCCGTTCCAGCTATCCCTAACGGCGTTTAATTCCTCAATAGGAACAGCCCACTCTTCTGAAAACATCTGAAGTGCAACGTCTTGAATTTCTCGAACTCGGCTGTACATAATCACGAGGACATCTTTGCCGGCAAAATTATTTGGCTCTTGTTTTAAATCATCCCAAAAATTTTCTATGATCTCGCCAATCGCGGGATTGCTGCGCTTATACAATTCGATGAACTTCTTCACCCTGGCGTCAGCCTTAGGATCAATCTCTGTCTTCTCTGTTGATTTTTCGTTTGGCACAAACGTCTGGATGAGATTCATTAAGTAGTTATAGTTAACTTCGAACGACTTAACAGCCTCTAACTCGTAATCAAGATCCAACATGAGCGGATTGGGATCGTCTCCTCCTTCTTTCTTGATTTTCTCGCGGGCGTTTTGATAAAGCCCCGCCATCGACTGTAGCTTTTGAACCGTAATCCCCAAAGAATTACGTTCTTCTTCGTCCTCAAATTCGTCATAGACCTGAGCGCTGCTAAGTAGTCTGTCAACTTTCTGGAAGGCTCTGACGAAAAGTTTAATTTTTTCAAAACTCTCCGGAGATGCCTCATCAATGTCTTCACTGGATATTGTTAAGGCTTTAAGCTCTTGTGCCGCCTTCTTCAAGTCATGCTTAACGGTTTTCCACGCAGGGGCTGAAACTTCGGAAGCTCCTCCGTTAGAGTACAGCAACAAAGCCTCATCAATCTTCTTTGAGTATTCCAAAGGATATTGAAGCGTTACAACCTGACCGTATCTTTTCGTCGCATTGAAAATTCGATTTGTCCTCGAAAAAGCTTGAATAAGATGCTGAGGTTTCATGGGCGGCCGATCTAAAAAGATCGTCGAAAGACAGGGAGCATCGAAGCCTGTTAACAGCCGATCCACAACGATGACTAGATCCAGCTGTTCTTCCCTTCTTCTATATCTCGATTCTTTTCGAGCCAGCCTTTTATTTAGATCAGCGTTGTAAGCGTTCAACTCGGAAATATCTGCAGGAGCCTTAGGGAACATTTCCTTATAGTCTTTTAGGGCCTCCGCCATTTCCTTTTGATTTACCTGCGCCCCATCCTCATTTTCACCAACCGTATACGTGATTGCTACTTTAGGAAAATCCGGAAGTTTGGAAAGAATGACTTCCTTGATTTTTCCCCTGTTTTTAAATTCCTTAAAAAGTTTGTAATAGGCTTGTGCTTCTTTAATTGAACTGCAAGTAAGCATGGCTTCGAACGTATTACCTGCTCCTGCATTGATATTGAACTTTCCAGAGCTTCTGTTCAATATGTAATCGACGACCTTCTCACGATGAGTCGGATTGTTATAGAGATCCTGATTGCTAGCCTCGCAACGCCTGAGTACTAATTTTTCAAGGTCAGTCTCAGACATGTCTGCAAGTTTGTCCTGAGTCTCGAGGTTATTTTGGAGTGCTATTTCTTGAAGCGACTCCTTACCTTTACCCATCGATTGAATTTGAAAGCCTAAAACAGCGCCATCATGAATAGCTTCTTTAATCGTGTACTTATGAAGAACTGGACCATATAATTCTTCAGTTGTACGCGCAAGATTACCAAGAGCCTCCCTTTTATTCTCAGCGAAGATTGGAGTGCCTGTAAAACCAAACCATAGACTAGTACCTTGTAACAATAATATTTTCGCTTAAAGCTCGT
>ERZ860009.602-NODE-602-length-15271-cov-1.344637_pt1 | contig 15271 bp, 15 predicted proteins | sample MGYA00510114_ERZ860009 | MGnify/ENA primary metagenome ERZ860009 (study PRJEB30046, sample SAMN00715177) | human gut metagenome | study: EMG produced TPA metagenomics assembly of the A metagenome-wide association study of gut microbiota in type 2... | reverse complement strand
CTTTGCCTTATCATACTTATTAAATTCATGATAGCTTGTAAGAGGCGTCTTAATATCAAAATGATTACAAAGCTTCATTGAATTCCTCGTATCCTCCGCCGCAATCAAATCAACCTCTTTCAGTGTCCTGAGAACACGGAATGTTATATCTTCAAGATTGCCTATCGGTGTTGCACAAAGGTATAAAATTCCCTGTCTTCCTTTATTTTCATATTCATTCATCAGCATTATCTCCATACATTTTCAAAAGTTCCTGCGTGTAGCTTCCGTCATGGTTGTATACAATCAGCGGCGGTTCGACATCAAGCTGCGGCTTTCCGCCCTTAACAGCTTCAATCAGCACCATATTAGCAGCTTTGTCATCATACGGATGAACCATTCTTATACGTTTAGGCTCAAGTCCATGTGATGTCATTGAGTCAAAAATCTGAACAAGACGCTTTGGCCTGTGTACCATAAAAAATCTGCCATGCACCTTTAAGCTGTCTGCTGCCGCCTTGACAACATCATCAAGATTACATAGCAATTCGTGCCTTGCAATCGCCTTTGCACTTTCAGGATTCACAATCCCATGCTTTTCCGTCATATATGGCGGATTAGTCGTAACTACATCAAATAATCTGCCTTCAGTAAGACTCTTTATTTCTTTAATATTTCCCTGCACAAATAATACATCACCGCTTATATTATTAAGACTGGCATTTCTTTGTGCCAGATTAAATGCCACATCCTGAATTTCTATTCCTACATACTTTGTCTGCGGATTCTTAGCGTGCATGAGAATCGGAATAACACCATTTCCACTGCACAAATCAAGCACACTAGCATTTTTCCCCGCTGTGGCAAATGAAGATAACAACACGGCGTCCATGCCGAAGCAAAAACACGCCGTATTCTGAATTAATCTATATCCTTTGCATTGCAGGTCGTCTATACGTTCGTTTTCACTAATTACATCATTCATCTGTAATATGAGACTGACCTTCCTTTCTCTCCAGTTCTTCAAGTTCCTTGAGTTCCTTGTCATTAATCTGGACTTTATCATTTTTGCGTCTTAACTTAAACTTCAGTTCAGATACCGGATATTCGCGAATTTCCTTTTCATCACCATCAAGAGTTACAGTAACTTTAACTCTCTGGCGAAGAACATTAACACTTGTAACCTCACCTTTCAGCTTATCTGAAGTTGTAACAAAATCTCCGACAGCCGGAAGTCTGCTGTTCAAATCTTCATATGCCTCTTCTTCATTTTTGAGACAACACATAAGTCGTCCGCACACACCTGAAATCTTTGTCGGATTAAGCGAAAGATTCTGTTCTTTTGCCATCTTGATAGAAACCGGAATAAATTCAGGCATATATGTTGCACAACATAATGGTCTTCCACATGCACCGATTCCGCCGCGAATCTTTGCCTCATCCCTGACACCAATCTGTCTAAGCTCTATTCTTGTTTTGAAAACAGAAGCCAAATCCTTTACAAGCTCTCTGAAATCAATTCTTCGTCTGCTGTAAAATAAAATAGTATTTTATTATTATCAAATGTATACTCTACCTTTATAAGTTTCATTGCAAGCTTATGCTTTGCAATCTTTTCAAGACAAATTTTAAAGGCTTCCTTTTCTTTCTCTCTGTTCTTTGCCTCTCTTGCATCATCCTCAGGTGTTGCAACACGGATAACCGCTTTCAAAGGCTGTATAACCTTCTCATATTCAACATCACGTATTCCAAGAACAACATTGCCATATTCAACGCCCCTTGCTGTCTCAACAATAACATGATCTCCTTCCGAAATATCCGTATACTTTCCCGGTGCAAAGAAATAAATCTTTCCGGCACGTCTGAAACGAACACCAATAACCTTTGTCATCTATAAATCTCCATTCTCTATATCTAATACTTCTATACCGCCTGCTTTATCGCCATAATTAAAAGCTCAATAACCAAATCAAAATTGACATTTGCTTTAAGACGAATCTTAACCTTATCTATTGAATTGAGTATATCCTGCAATCCCTCATAAGAAAAATGTGATGCCTGACTTTTAATCTGCGACAGTTCATCCTTAAAAATAACCGGATTAACATCATTGGTACTCTTAAATACCAACACATCACGATACCACATAGCCATAAGGTCAAGATAATCATCAATTGTAAGTTTATAATTGGCAATATTCTTGACTTCAGCCATAATCTCTGACACAGTCATCTCCTGTGCATAACGCACAACATGCAGAACTTCGTCTTTAAGCTTGGCAAAATCACCTGATGTAACAATCGTAACAGCACGTCCTATATTTCCTTGTGCAAAAGCTGCCGCAAACTTAGTCTCGTAGTCTTAACATCATAATTGTCTTTGAGATACTTAACTACAAGTTCATCCGCAACCGGCTTAAAATCAAGTCTTACACATCTTGACAAAATTGTCTGTAAAAATATATCCGCATTTGTCGTAAGCATAATAACAATACCATACGCCGGCGGCTCTTCAATAGTCTTTAACAGGGCATTCTGTGCCTGTACTGTAAGTTTTTCCGCCTCATCAATAATATAAATCTTATATCTGCTGCTGTAAGGCTTTATCTGCATATCACCTATAAGCTGCTCTCTTATATCATCAACACCGATACTGCCCGGTTTTTCATGTCTTATCCAGATAATATCAGGCTGGTTTGAACTGTCTGCCTGTATGCAGGAATGACATTCATTACATGGCTCTATGCATGCTTTTCACACTGGAGTGTCTTTGCAAATAACTTTGCAATTGTCTTTTTGCCGGCACCAAGTCCTCCATTAAAAATATATGCATGGGAAACCTTATCCAGCTCTATGCTCTTTGCAAATGCTCTTTTATCTTATCATGTCCATAAATATCTGCAAACGTACTCATTCCGTTCCTCTTTCTGCTGCCCTGCAATTTCCCGGATTTTTATCTAAAAATTTTTTATTTTAAAATTCTTATTTACATTGAAATATCCAGCAGCAATCCTCTTATATCTCAACCTTTCCGACAATGGCAAGGTGATCTTTCTCATCTTTCATAAGCTCCGACGCCAGATCATCAAGATTCTTGTCCACAAGCTTGACAATGCCATACACTCTGTGTCTTCCTCTTCTGTCAAAAAATTTTCTCTTGAAAACTGGTGAGACCTCGATGTTACCTCATTCATAAAACCTTTTAAAGCTCACGGTACTTCTTCATATCCTTAATATCCATGTGCTTTGCAATCTTATTACCCTGCTCAGTTATATCCTCCATCATGCCTCTCAGCTTTTCCTGAAGGTCTTTTTCCTCAATATTGCTAATCAGTGTAAATTTAAAAGAATCATCATGTGCTTTTCTGCCTGCTTTGTCTCAACCTGCTGTGTCTTTGCTACATCATTTACCTTGATATCCATATTATATCACATCCTTATTCATAAACCAACTCTTTTACGCCTGCCTGATTTCATCAACACAGTCATCAAATTCTCCATTATTAGCAAATCGTCTTGTTATACCGGATTTACGGATATTTTCCTCCGAAAAATCCTTTGCATCTGCCAGAAATCTTCTGCAAAGTTCCTCGTAATGCGGATTTTCCTGCTCCATCTCGCGTTTTACAGCCCTTATGAGCCTGACTCCGTCATCCACTTCTATATATATCGGCATAATATGCTCATTTCCGTAATACTCACAGAATTTATCATATGCTTCAAGCGTTCCGTTACAATATACCGCTTTCCAGAAGCCAAATCAATCTGTCCGTCATCTGCCGTAAAATATTTCCACACTCCGAATCAGTATCATAACAGCGTATCTCTATTATTTTGTTCTCATTTTCAAGCCTTTTTGCAGTATCGTCATCAACAAAATGATATTCCCTGCCTTCAGCCTCACCGCTTCTTAGCGGTCTCGTTGTATACATTGTAATCTTATTAAGCCCGAGTGCTTTATCCTCTGACAATTCACGATAAATCCTATCCTTGCCGCTGGCACTCTTCCCATTATAAATACTATTTCATTCATAATTACTTTTCCTGTTTTTATATTTAACCTGACATTTCTATTACTTCAGCTTTGTTTTATGCATTTAATCATAATACTGTTCTTTGTTTTACACATTTAATCAACGTGCTGCCATCTGCCGCTTTCTCAACTCCGATTGCACTGAGCCCATGTCCAAGTCCGTCTTTTATAACATCAATAACTTCCTGCGTCACAACCTCACCTACATTTACAAGATTAATTCCCGGCGGATAAAAACATATATTTGAAGCCGCAATATGCCCAATGCTGTCACAGATATTGACAGTTTCATTATCGCAGCTGTCAGCTTCATACATATTCAATGCCACAACAGCCTTTACCAGTGCCGGACTATAACTTCCGGAATACTCATTTTCCGGCGTGTCAAGTTCCCGCAATGCCTCAATAAACCTGTCATAATATACCTGTTTATCTCCTACGCTTGTCATCGCAATACAATAATTGACCGAAGCCATTTCCAGCTGTATTCCATAATCATTCAATAATTTATCATACAGGTTTTTTCCGTCATTTACAACAGCACAATTTTAGAAATGTCATCGACTTCCTGCAGCTTTATATATTTAAGTTTCTTTATTTCTTTTCTTAAATTTGTAAGTCTAAAAACATATTCGTCCATATAACCTGACGACACCGAATCGCACATATCATCTTCAAGAAACGTAAGACACCTTGAAATTCCCGCCATCAATATATATGACGGGCTTGTTGACTGATAAATATTCCAATATTTCTTCACCCTGTCTTTATCTATAAGATTTCCGTTAAGATGAAGAAGTGCCGTCTGCGTAAATGACGGCAGTGTCTTGTGAATACTCTGAATAACTGCATCTGCACCGCATTTTACCGCACTTTCGGGAAACTTATCGTGAAAATTAAAATGTGCTCCATGTGCTTCATCGACAATCAGAACCGCCCCGAACCTGTGAGTCTCATCGGCAATTCCTTTAATGTCGCTTACAACCCCCTCATATGTCGGAGAAGTAATAATAACCTCACAAGCCTCCGGATGTTCTTCAAGTGCTGCACGAACCGATTCCCTCGTTATTCCTGTGCATATACCAATTTCGTCAATTTCAGGATATATGTATACAGGATTCAATTCATTTAAAAACAACGCATTATTAACCGAACAATGCACATTTCTGGCATCAATAACAGTATCACCCTTTTTTGATGCACCACATATTGCTGCCATATTTCCTGCACTGCTTCCGTTCACTAGAAAAAGCGTCTCGTCAGCCCCGAACAGCTTCGCCGCTCTTTTAAAATCTTCTTTTATTATTCCGTCAGCATTATGCAGATTGTCAAACCCGTCAATCTCGGTAATATCAATTCCATACGGATTGCTCATACTGAAAATATCAGTATTTCTCTTATGCCCAGGCATATGAAGCGGGACATTATCCCCCGCCGCCAGCTCACTCAGGCGGTCATATAAATCTTTATTTTCCATATACAGCACCTTACTAAAAATGGAAGCATTTTCTGCTTCCATTTTCATATAAACTTTCTGTTTTAATTACAATCAACCAATACAAATTTACATTCTTTACATGCCCTTGCTATTGTACGGTTACCTGTTTACTCAACAACTTTAAGCTTAACCGTCTTTTCAGCCACGCTTCCGATTGCATCTGTTACTTTATACTTAATGTCATATTCTCCGACCTGGTCGAATGTATAATGACCTATCGTAATAATTTTGCTTGTAATATCATTTCCGCAGGTATCTGTTGCATGAACATTGGCTTTAAGATTGGCTTTCTCTCCGACCTTTACCGTAATATCAGCTGCACCTGTTATAGCTGCACTGTTTTTAAGCCACGGATTTGCAGGGTCTGTATCAGTTGGATCCCATCCCGCATTAGGACTGTTTACAGGAATCTTAATACTTTCAGGTTTTCCAAGTGGTCCCGGATTGGAAGCATCATCATAGATTGTAACTTTTGTTCCAGCAGGACAATTATCATAAATCCACTTGACATCGCGGACTGCCATTCTGATACAGCCAAGCGACGCAACTGAACCCAGCTTATTATACTCTTCTGTCTCAAGTGATGAACCCGTAGCTGAAAAATATGGTACTGAATGAAACAGATATGGACCACTTATTCTTACAACATAATGTCCATATGTGCTGTCAACCATAAGCCCCCATTCGTATTTATCAGAAGTTGTAAAATTTTCTCCTGTTATTGTCTCGTTACCTTCGCGTCCACAAGATGCTGCAAATGCCTTAACCGCAACCGTATACTCACCTTTTCCGTCAATTCCATAAACAGTTACACAGTTTGCTGCTCTGTTGACCTTAATAAAATATGGAAAAGCCGCATCTGCAGGTGGTGTATAACTTACAACTTTTGAAGCAGGCTCTTTATCATCAATCCATACCACCTCTCTTGCCGCCGTTGTCTCCTCCGTTTCGGTTACAGTCTGTACTTTTTTATCATCATTATTTTTATTCTTAAAAATTCCATATCCAAAAAGCTTCATTGAACCAATAATCCCAAGCACAATAACAACTACAGCAATAACTGCCCACATTATAACCAGCGGAATATTTCTGCGAAACCAACTTTTCCTTCTTCTCAAATATTATAATTAATATTTCCTTTATTCATAAATAATCATACCTCGTACATAATAAATCATATATTTTCTTACGTTTGTCTTTGCATATACCATTTTCTATTATAGTATACGTAATGTCTTATTGAAATAGTTTTTTTTATTTATTTTGTAAAGTATTATTTTTTTCTGTTCTTTCTTCTCGTTTTGATATACTCCTTGAAAATACCAAACACAATACACACTGCCAAAGCAACAATAACAACCATAATAATAACTTCTGCCGTTTTAGCATTATTTCCAAGATTATGCCATGAACCATCTTGTGAAAACATGTTAAACAATTCACAACTGTCAACCAGAGCCGAGAAAATTCCAAACAATGTAAAAATTCCCATTATAAACTGTATTTTATCACTACTCTCTTTTTCCTCTTCTTCCCGCATTTCCCGCTGCAAACCATCCATAGCATTAAGCCCGGCTGTTACACTGTCAACATCTTCATCTATCCTCAGTCTCTTTTTGATATAAATATAAAATTCACTCTGATGATGTATATGGCTTACCGACGTTGCCATACTCTTTGTAAGAAACAGATTAATCTCATTGTATAATAAATTGACATTTGTATCTGATTCTGATAAATGCGTTTTGACAGCCGATATACCTGATTGTATTTTTTCCGCATAAAGCAACAATGAAAATGACTGATATAATGCTTTCATATACAACGTAAAATAATCACTTCCAGCCTTTTTTAACAACTGTTCTTTAAATGTTTTCCTGTTATCCTCCGACGGCCATGCCAGATAAGAAACTCCCTCCTGTGTTGCATACCATATAACATCATCAAATGGATGTCTCATTTCATCAACAACATCACTTCCGTAATGATACGAATCATTATATCCGTTTGTCAGATGATATGATAATGAAATTCTGTCCTCCCTCGAATCTTTAAAATTATCTTTTCAAAAGAGGCATATGTAAAAAGAATTGCTTTATCGGCAACTTTGATATCAGACACTACATCTGCATCCGGCTTATCCTCCCCGGAAATAATCCTGTATTGCAATTTTTCTGCATATTTATTCCGTTTTTTAATAAACTTTTATATGCACTTTTTCTTTCTGCCATATAATGTATATCAAGAAAATCCACCATATCATTAACCCATTTTCCAAATGAAAATGGAGAAATAACAGTTTTATGGTTATTTACTTCTTTTAAAATTAATCCGAATTGTGCATTTTCATCTGTTTCTTCCCAGATTGAAGCAGTTTTTCCATGATTCAGTTCTCTTATATAATTTTGAAATACTTTTAATTCATCAGAATTTATTCTTATATCTTTTTGGTGAAATCCTATCTCATACCATAACATTCCAAGACCATTTCTAAAAAGCATAATTCCGGCATTTGATATTTTAACTTTCCATGATTCCGGTAATTTACCATCATCCTGTTTATTCATATCCGGAAAATAAATTAAATCCTTTATGCTCTGACCATCTTTTTCAGCCGATTCCCTGCTTCTCCAAAACAGCCACTCACAGCCTGATTTCTGTTCTTTGGCTTCATTTTCATTATCCGCAAATCTGAATTCATCACGGATATATTCATATAAATCACTTTCTGGGGCAGCCTGCGTAACACATCTTCTTACCCAGAGCTTCTGGTCGCCTGATGGTATTTTCTTTCCTGTCTGCTTGTCTTTTTTAAATTTTTGTTGTTTCTGATTTTCTATTTTTTTACATGCATCCTCAAATAATTCATTGAATTTAAACGGCACGACATATCTTAAACATAATGCATCCAAATAATAAAAATTATTCATATTTTCCCATCCTAACGGTACATAAAAGTAAAATATTCTGTAAGCTCACCATATCTGACATTTCCGTCATCCGAAAATTTACGGTTCTTCAATATGTCAAATTTATCACATAAAAATTCTGCAAGTTTTTCTGTTACGGAATCTCTTAAAATAAAATTCTTTTCATATTGTGCTGCTTCAGCCTTTCCAAACTGTTCTATTGCACTAATCAGTGTACCTTTTCTTGTCAGGCAATCACTTTTTAATAAGCAAATCTGTGTACTGCCTTATCATCATTTCTTTTTACAGCCATAATTTCCAGATATTTATAGGTAATTTCCCACGGATGACCGCTTGGCCTGCTGCCTGTTTTCATATAAATTATCTTATCTATATTGCACACCTGCCCCAGAAAACATCATCTATTTCATCCTGATGAAAATAAAATATTCCCCTGATAAGAACATATATTGCATATTCAACAGAAAATAATGAATGTGCGGATTCCTCCATATCTGTTATATACCCAAACATCTGCCAATAAGTATTTTTCCCATCAAAATAGTCTGTAATTTCCCTGTCAAATTCAGGCTGCATATTCATGTCAGCATAATAATGCAACAAATATGACTGTGTTATCTTATAATTAGCCGTACCTTTTTCAAATATACTTAATGCTTTTCTGAAATATTTCTCAGCCTCGTTACTCCTTTTTAATGCATATAAACCTGCAAGCTGGCTTATCATTTTTGCCTCATCAAGAAAATCTGCATCATTCTCCTCATTCCAGATTTTTCTCTTTATATCCGATACAGCCTTATAATTGTCAATATTTTCCTTACAGATATTCAATGCCTTATCCCATTAAACGCATCTGTCAGGCATCCTGCCAGCTTATTATTAGTTGCAAACATTGCATCTGTTCCAACATAATAAGCATATTTTTTACATTTTTTATAATATTCAAGTGCCGTGGCAGGAGCTCCTATATAACTAAAAACAGAAACTCCTGTATTATATAATTTAAATAAGGCTGTTGCCATCATCTCTTTACTTTTATACTTCAATGAAACTTTATCAGCCATAGATTCAAATTGTTCCATTAGATACAGTGATTTTTCCTGATTCAGATTATTTACCATAAGCAGTTCTTCAAGATTATTAACCCCGATTGTAAAATCCTCCGGTGAAATATTATCTTTTATCGCATCTTCTATATATGGAAACCACGTTTTTTTATAATACTCAGCGAACTTTCCCTCTTTTGTCATTGCATCATATGTTACAGACAATGCTTCATAATAATGCTTATTCTCATAACAGTTCCATGCCTTTGAAAAATAATTATCTATCTCATCATATCCAAATACCATATTTTCATTTTGAGGATTAAGCTGCTTAACCCTGTCAACAATATCTTCCAGCCAGTCATCGGCACATGTATTATACCTGTACAGCCTGTACCCGAGAACTGAACATATACTGTCAGACAAATACAGAAATTCCATATTTTCTCTGTTTACATTATACTTTATTGAACTTACATTGAGTTTATCAATCTTAACATTAATTTTGTCACTGCTAACCATCTCCTGTGCTATCAGAGTCCTATAAATATCAGGAGTCATTATCTTGTAATATCCATAATCAGAATTCTGATTGTAAATATTATCACTGTAAGCCTGTTCTTCAAACTGCTGGCGTAACTCCGGATCCATAAATCTTGTACTGCCAGTTGCTCTTGTCGCAATATCTATATTAATTGACGAAGCATGTCCGTCCGGATATAACGGATTATGAAAAATCAATCTGTTTACAACAGTACTTGCCATATGAAAATATCTGTTCGCTGCCCATTCATCATTGGCAAGCATGCCTGCATTTTCAGACAACAGTTTTTTCTTTCCGTCCGCACTTTTTATTATTACAAATAAATGGTACATTCCTTTTCGTTTCGGAAGTTCCTTATCATCTTCACCCTTTAATGGATTTTGGTTGTAAGTTCCGTATTCTATGAATTCAGAAAGTGTCTCAGATATCTTTAATTTTACCAGCTTAATCACATTTCTGTCGCGGTCTCTGTTTCCATTTGAATGAAGGTCGCGTGGATACATCAGTTCACTTCCTGTATACTCACCTCTTTCCACCAAAGTATTTTCAACATCACTTATAGCCTTTTTATAATAAGATTTTATTCTTGCACGTTCTGCTAATACCTCATCGTCTTTATCCAAATCATCAAAAATCAGTCCGGCTATAAACAGCGGTTTATTTTCATTTTTTTCAAACTCACCATACTCATCCAACGAAATAGTTACCATGTCTCATCCTCACATAATCATTTATCACTATACATTATACTACATTTTATTATTATTGCGAATATTAAAACTTATTTTTTACAAAAAAACTGTTACCGGATACTCATATGTACCTGATAACAGTTTTTTGTTTTGACAATATTCAAAACTGTCTCCAGCAGAATATTATCAGGAAATACAATTAAAAGGAGGATCTCAAATTTTATTGCCCTCTATATCGGACTGTCTCCATAGCAACATCTGCTGCTTCTAATATCAGAGTATCACTTTTAATCATACAAATCAATATCATTATCAAGTATGGTCATATAATTTACATGTATAATCTGCCTGTAATATTTTTACTTATCTGCTGAAATATAACAGATTATGCAGCTGCTCCAAAAACACCTGATTTCTTATTTCTATCTCTACCTGTTTCACAATATCTTCATTAACTATTTTATATCATATTTATCAGATTTCAGATTCTTTATATTTATTATATTAATATCCATGTCATCTTTTATGCTTTGATTTTTATTATTATAAGAAAATACCAAATCAGCAATAACACCATATCTCATTAGAATATTCTTAAATACAAGTGATATGCTTTTCTTTAATTTCGTGTCATAGACAAAGAAACTTTTGTATATATTACTTACAATGCTCATTATATTCATTGCCTGATTAGACATATATCTCATATGTGCAATATCATTTCTAAATCTGATAATATGCTCATGCTGGTTTATATCCTCAAATAATTCAAGTCCACATTCATATACATCCGTTACGTTGCAATATTTCTTTAAAAATACCGGTATAGACTTTCCCGGACCTCCCTGTCCAATTCTTTTTGCATTGCCGGAATTATCAGTTTCAAATATTCTTAATTCATAATCATACATTGCAACAATCTGATATAATAATGCTCCTTCTTCAATATCAATAACATTATCACTTAATTTATGATACTTTTCATCCAAAACATTATCTGAATAAAATAATCTTATATAATGTATTCCTAACTGAAAATACATAAGGTCTCTTTCTCTCAGATATGCCCATTCTACAAACTGTGCCATAAAATCGTTTACCATATCTGCATATGTCGATAATTCAGTTAATTCAATACGATTTTTCAATTGCTGGAATTCACATAAACTTCTCTGTTCATCCTCATTCTGACACACACCACTCTTAAAAACATCTTTTAAATCATTCTGTTTTTCATAATAATTAATTATGTCATTTTTAGTTACTTTTTTATAAATATTTGAGAATACTTCCGCATTACTGTACATTTGGGCATATATCACATTTCGATTAATAATTACATTATCCCCTCCATAATATATCCCTATTATTTGTGACCCGTTATTTATTTTTTCACGACAGAAATCCTTTAATTCTGTAAGTACGTCTTCAGATTTATCATTAATAAAACCAACATATTTTGATAAAAAACTTACATATTCATCTTCACTATTAAAATAATCATTAATATTATTGCTGATTTTTCCAATATACTGTGCTGAAAACTCTAATGTTCTCACTATATCATCATAATATTGTATTCTCTTTACCATACCTGATTCTGTCAGATTTTTTACACTTTCTGCCCTTTTATCTATATTAGTTGCAAACTGAATATAATTTTTTATATTACCTATAAGATGATTCAACTGTTTTGGCATAAGAAAATGTGCAATCACATACCAGTCCAGCAGGGAATTATTTTTATCTATCTTTTCTTTTAAATCTTTATATATCTCTACCCCTTTTATCTGAGATTCAAAACTTTCCATTGTAACATCACTTTTTATACATATATTATTTCTTAGAAATTCCAGTTCATGTGTCTGTTTTAAGTACTCAATAAAAAGTTCTTTTAATACTTTGTGTAATAACAATGGAAAATGCTTATAATTTTCATCTTTTCCTTTGTTTTTCTTCTTCTGCTCCATTGATTCTATATTCTTTTTTTCCTGATTCTGCATATTATAATCCGTCATTAAAATCTTACATATATCCGCAAATGACACATTATCACCATCAACCGAATAAATACGGTCTGCAAAATTTTTCAAAGCACTTTCCTCATTGAAAGCATGCAATACAATGCTTTATATTCTTTTTTATCAATCGTCTTTAGTTTATTATATAACTCAGACTTCATTGTCTTAATTTTATCTTTGAACTTTTCTTTTAATTCAGGCTGAATTATAAATGCATTATAATATATTTCTTTTAACATGAAATATAATGAATTTCTATACTTCTCTTTCAACTCAGGATTTACAATGTTTTCATCAAAATCATCTTTAAAAATTTCATTTATTACATCCTGCATTGCTTTTCTCTTCAAAATGCGGCTAAAAGATGGTATCTGTACTTGTCTTATTACTCTTTTTTCTTTATATAAAAACGCAATAAGTTTATTGATATCCTCTAAACTATAAAACATCCACACATTATTACTGTAATATTTATCAGCATATATTATATTTATATCAGCTAAATCTTTTTCAAAAAGTATTTTTACATTGCTGCCGTCTGCGGCTGACTCGTTTTTTATTTTAGTCGTATAATGAACACTACTGTTTCTTATCCCGGCAAGGTGTTTCTTTATATCAATACATAAATCACTTACATCCAATTTGCCAAAATCTGATACTTTATTGTTCTCCGGCAATTTACTGTTTTCTGTACCCCACGGCTGTATCCGCCCCAATACTGCAAAATATTTTTCTCTGCATTATCTCTTATTACTTCAGAATTTCTAAATTCCTTATCGCTGTATTGCAATACATCACTGTTATTATCTTTTTTCGTTCTGTAATCCGACTTTATAACTGATTTTGCAAAAATATCTGCCGCAAAAGTAACATAAGCTGCAATATTTCTATCTAGTTCTTCTTCTGCCTTTATTCTTTCGTAATCAAATGATGTAATACCTTTTTCATATTTTTCTGAAACAATACCAAATCTTAAATCTGTCACTGCTTCATTTTTATTAAGCATATCTAACTTGTCTTTCATTGTGAAATGGTACACACCTTTTCCCAAATCAATATATTTAGCAGCTAAATATGACAAAAAATCTTTCCATAAATAATCGCAAATATATGCACATCCTAATCTTTCTTCTGATATTTTAGATTTTTTTGAAAATAATGTCTCTATAACACCTTCAAAATGTTGAAATCAGAATATACTTTCATCATCGCATAGCTTTGATGATGCATTTCTGTAATGTTCAATATTTGCCTCTCTGATTTTTATTTCCAAATTCTGCTTTCTTTTATCAGTGCAACTATTTATATCAAAAAACATTTTATTATCTGAAATATTATATTTACTCCAGCTCACTTTACTCAATCCAGAATCTTCTTTAATATTCTCATATTCTTCTATCCCAGCAACATATAGTACTATTTTCTTTCTGATATCATACATCAGTTCTCTTTGTCTTGATGAATCTGCATATTTAATAAGATATTCCCATAACGGCTTTTTCTTTGTGTCTGCAATTGACAATTTCAATAATTTGTTACCATCAATATCTTCAACTTTAACTTAGTATTCTGGTTTGAAATGGACTTTACCAATAAATCTGTATTCTTAGTTCTTTTGTCTTCTTTCATATAAGAAAATAATATATACATCTCATATTTTTCTTTTTCATCCGGCTCTCTCTGACCCCCAAGACAATAGAATCTCATCGACTTTTTTACTAATTCCGGTAAATTATATGTTTTTATCTCTCCTGATTTTGTTTTATAACTTACATCTTTTCTTAAACTTTTTCTCAGAGAACAATTAACCAGAGCTGAAATAACAATATTCTGCTCATTTTGTGGAATTACAATTTTTTCATATATGAATTTTTTTGATTTACTTTTTGTCTGTTTATCATAATATTTATTCTTATTATAAACATTATCTCTATCTGTTCTGTAATTAACCGCATCATTTGTTTTCGGATTCTGAATATCCGGAATAAACTGCATCGCTTTATAATTAAATGATTTATTATTCACATATTGTTTTACAAAATTGATATAACATCTCTTTAAATTATTAGCATACCTCTGCAAATTCTTATCTATTATTACTTTCTGATTATTAAATGGCGTATACAGCCTGCTCTTTTTATCTAATGCCTCATTAACTACTTTTCCTGTTTCAGCTATTACATCATTATAATTACCATTTTTATCTTTTTTTACTGGTGCTTCATACAAAATTCCCCCTAGCTCTGATTTGTCACCATTTAAAGCAACCGCCATTCTTCGATGATTTACTTTCGATATCTTCATAATAGTAATATTCTTCTCCCTTTTCATCCGTACCAATATTTTGTATTCTTTTTTATAGAATACTTTTTATTTTATAAATTGTCAATGATTATTTAACACATTTGTGTGAAAATATAATTTAACTTATTACAATAACAAAAAAGAACCCAATCTTTCAAAAAGATTGAGTTCCCTAACAAAAGTGCCTAGAGCCGGAATCGAACCAGCGACACGAATGAAAACTAT
>ERZ860009.600-NODE-600-length-15358-cov-1.640267_pt1 | contig 15358 bp, 14 predicted proteins | sample MGYA00510114_ERZ860009 | MGnify/ENA primary metagenome ERZ860009 (study PRJEB30046, sample SAMN00715177) | human gut metagenome | study: EMG produced TPA metagenomics assembly of the A metagenome-wide association study of gut microbiota in type 2... | reverse complement strand
GGGTAGGTGTCGCTTGCTCCATGGCTGCCGCCGGCTTAGCCGCAGCGCTCGGCGCCACCAACGAACAAATTGAAAACGCCGCCGAAATCGGTATGGAACACCACTTGGGTCTGACCTGCGACCCGGTCAGAGGCCAGGTACAAATTCCCTGCATTGAACGCAACGGTATTGCCGCCGTTAAAGCGGTCAACTCCGTGCGCTTAGCCATGATGGGAGACGGCTCCCATTATGTAAGTCTGGATCAGGTCATTGAACTATGATGCAGACCGGCAAGGATATGGCGAATAAATACAAAGAAACAAGTCTCGGCGGCTTGGCCGTCTGCGTCGTCGAGTGCTAAAGGAAAAATTATGAGTCGTCAGATACCGGCATTTGTCACCAAACATGCATGTTTAGAAAGAATGTGGAATTTCGGTATGTTCGTGATGGAACGTATCGACAAGGCCTCTTTAAAACAAGTCGCCTCCTCCCTGACCCTGACGACCCTTCTTTCCATTGTTCCGGCCTTAGCGGTCATCATGGCGGCTTTTTCCGCTTTCCCGCTCTTTGCTCCCTACCGTGAAGCCTTCGAGCAGTTTATTTTCTCGACACTCCTTCCGGCTCAGTACAGTGAGCAAATATTGGGCTATATCAAACAGTTTGCTACGCAAGCCGCCGGCTTAACCGCCTTCGGTTTGATCGGCTTGGTCATTTCTGCCTTGCTTTGTATTGCGACCATCGACTCGGCTTTGAACGCCACTTACGAAGTGCTCAAGCTCAGAAGCTTATGGCAAAGAGTTCTGATGTATTGGGCGCTTCTTACGCTCGGGCCGGTTGCCATCGGCATCAGCCTTGCCGCTTCATCGTATTTAACCGGCATGGCGATGGCGGGCCACTTATCGGTATATGCGAAGTGGCTTATTCCCATCGGTCAGCTGATCTTCCAGTCGATCATTCTCGCGGCTCTCTATAAATACGTTCCTAACTGTCGAGTACTGTGGAGAGACGCCCTCGTCGGAGGCTCTCTGATTGCCTTGGTCTTTACCGTCTTCCGCTGGGGCTTCGGCATTTACGTAATGCGCGGCTCCTACACCACGATTTACGGTGCCTTTGCCGCCATCCCCGTTCTTCTGACCTGGATGTACATCAACTGGATGTTCGTTTTGGCCGGCGCTGCGATTACCGCCACGCTTCCGATGCTGCGCGCCAGACGCTATAAAGACTTTGATAAGAGCGGAGACGACCTGCTGTCCGCAGTTGCCCTCCTCCGGATCCTCATGCTGGCTAAAGAAGTCGGTAACCCTCAGATGACCAATGTCGAACTGGCCGATAAGATCGGAAGCTATCCGGAGGCCGTGGACGCACTTCTCAACAGATTAATTCCCACGAATTATGTCGTTCGAATCGGAGCCGACGCCAACAGCAGCTGGGCACTTCTCGCCGATGCACACAGCAAGACACTTGAGGAATGTTTCGAAGAGTTCTCCATGGATATGAGCAACTCTCTGCTCCAGGGAGACAATGCAGAAAGCCGCTGGGTCAAAGAAGGTCTGCGCGACCAGTGGCTGCAGACCCCAATGAAAGATGTCTTGAGTTAGCTTGACGGTGTTTTGGTGATATCGACCCATCCTGCGCTGCAGGAAGCTTTCTCTAATTCCGGAATAGTGAGCTCGACGCCGGTGTCGGATGTTCCGCAGGCAGGAAGAACAGAATCCATGCTTTTGAGCGATTCGTCTAAATAGACTTTCACGCCGTCATTGATACCGAACGGACATATACCTCCCGGTGCATGTCCGATTATTTTTTCACATTCTTCCGGCTTAATCATCTTTGCCTTTGCCGCGAAAGCGTGTTTGAACTTGGCATTGTCGATTCGTGCATCACCGACGGTTAGCACCAGGATCGGACCGCTCGGGAGCATGAACGACAAAGTCTTAGCAATCTTCTTTTCTTCACAGCCGAACGCTTTGGCGGCAAGCGCTACCGTAGCAGTCGATTCTTTGCAACCCGAATTCGATCTTCAAGACCGAATTTCACCAGATGATTTTTTGCTTTTTCTAAAGACAATTTCAAACCTTGACTAATTTAGTGCAGACAGTTTCCTGCCTGCACCGTTGACTTCTCACATGTATTTGAAGAACGAAAGCGCCAAAACGACCAAGACTCCGCTCATCAGAGGAACCCAGGTACGTTTGACGAGAACCAGAGGATTGACCTTCACGGATGCCGAGACGATGATGATCACAGCGGCAACCGGAGACATGGAGCGGAACAGGTTGGACATACATTGCATCGGCAGCGCGACCATGATCGGATCAATGCCGGCTTTTTGCGCAATCTGCGGAATCAGTTCAATAAAGCTGTAGAACACAGCATTGCCGGAACCGCTGATGAAGGTAATCAAACCGGTAATGCCGGAGAACGCCAGCATTAAACCGACCTTAGCATTTTCGAAATTGGAAATGGAATTCGAAATGGCGTCAATCAAGCCCATAACACGAAGTCCGAACACCATAGAAGAAGCGGCAACGATCAGGACGACAACTTTAGAGAAGCCGTCGCCCATACCCTTGAAGAAGATTCCGAGATCCTTCATACCGTCCTTAACATTGCGTTTTCTAAAGAGTTCGCAGACAAATGCCAGGACAAAGGAGAAAAGTGTGATTTCTACCAGACCGACTTTGGCTTTTCTGAAAAAGACCCAGAAGAAGATCACTAAAACCAGCGGGAGGATCGGGAAAATAAAGTACCAGGTCGGTGTATTTTTCTCGGGACGCTCGGCTTCAATAACCGTTTCTTTATCCAGCTCTTTCAGCAGTACGGCATCTTTCTTGTCCAAGTAAGTCTGCCAGAAATAATGAACGATACCCATCACAAACAAGGCCGGAATCGTGATCGGTGCCAAGTGGAATGCTACGTAATCGACAACGTTTTCAAATCCCAGCACTCGGGCCGCGACCACGTTGTCACCGCCGAGGGGAGTCGGAACGATCGTGGCAGTTGTGGCAATCAGGGCTGCAGCCGTTAAGGTAGACATTCCGGCGGCTCTCAGCACCGGGAATAATGTTGCCATCAAGATCACAGCAAGCGAGGCGGCTCTCGGGATAATGATCTGCAGGCAGGTCCCAACCCAGAAGACCATCGGAATCAAGATGATCGGCTTGCGGACGTAGATAGCGGCTTCGTCAAAACCTTAATGACCATATCATACGCGCCTATATGAGACATATAGGCAGCGAAACCGAAAAGCTTGAGGATGATTAAACCTGCATTGCTGTACTGACGAACAAATTGATCTTTGATGACTTTAAAAGGATCCACCCAGGACAATCCCGTGGTGGCCTTTGCTCCAAGAACGTTGTGTCCTAAGAGAAGTCCGGAGTAAAGAAGAACGAGCGCTGCAATAAACAAGACAACTTTGGCGTCGTAATTTTTTGCTATGGCCCAACCTGCAATGATGAGAACAATAACGGCAAGGATGCTGTCGATCATTTGAACTCTCCGTGAGATACGGTGATTTTGTATTTGAGGTATGGCCAAATTTTACCGATCAGGAATTTTTTGCGAGCATTTGAGACTCCGAGGTTCGGGTTTTGCCTTAGTTTTTCATTCTTTGTAACGATATAAATCACGGGCTCATGAGCTTAGAAAGTTTTCAGTTGTATATTTAGCGAGACTCAAATCCAGACAAAGAGAGGCTTTATGCGTTCAGATAATCCCGGTTTCGTTCCGGATTCTCCCTTCTCTAAGCAGCTTCCCGAAGAATGGCTCTGATTCTTCAAAACCTTCCCTAAACTTGAACTACGTTGCCATCTATTAGGCACCACAGGTAAAGAGACTTTCGAAGAACTTGTTGCTGAATCCGGTGCTGATGTCAGTCAAGAAGATATCAATAGTTTCTATACCCGCGGCGACAAGCCAATCGGCGTTTTACGAATCTTCAGGTGCTTGGAAAGCAAGGTGCTTTCCAAGCCCTCTTTTTTAACACGTATCACACTCAAGCATATCCAAAGGGTTGCCAGTCAAGGCGTCAAATATATTGAGTTCTACTGGAACTGGACGGGGCTAAAGCATTTCATGAGTTACGACGAAGCTCGTCAGGCGATCAATGAATGCATCAGACAAGGTCTTGAGCGTTATGGTGTTGTCGCCCGCTCCATCCCTTCTATCGACCGAGAAGATACACCTGAAGCGGCAGTCGAACTCGTTGAAGAAATGATCCGGCACCCTGATCAATACACCATCGGGATCGGTATTGATTATCGGGAGACCAATCATGAACCGGAAAACTTTTGGAAAGCCTTCAAGATGGCAAAAGATGCCGGTTTCAAAATCACGATCCACGCCGGCGAGTTCGGAGAACATTGGCGCAACGTTGAAACTGCCATGAAACTTCTCGGTGCTGACCGCATCGATCACGGCTACACGATTATCGATAGTCCGGAACTTGTCGAAGAAGCAAAAGCAGCCAATATGCATTTTGCAGTTGTTCCGACCAATTCTTATTATCTCAGGACTTTATCGGACGAAGAATGGGCCATTAAGCATCCGGTTCGCAAGATGGTTGAGCTGAGGCGATAAGTCTTCCCCAACAGCGATGACCCGACGATGCACCATATTTCTATTTCCGAATCCTGGCTTCTTATGCACAACTGGCTCGATTTCACACTGCCTCAGCTGCGCAAGATGTTGGAAAACAGCATTGAGGCCGCTTGGGTCAGCGACGAGCAAAAAACCGCTTGGAAAAGAGAATGGCTCGAAGAATTTGATCGCTTAGCCGCTGAACTGCCGCCTGTAAATTAAGGAACCATTCAACTCAAATTACCCGAGACCGGAAATTCCGGCTCGGGTTTTCTTCTTAGAAGCTGTATTTGATTCCGGCCTTGCAGGACAGGTCGACATTCAGACGATTACCATGCTCTCCGCCGATCTGAGCAAACGCCTTCCATTGGTTTCCAATGACGAGCTCACCGCCAACGCCGAAATAAAAGCGCGTTCCCAGCGAACGGGTTTTGAAGTCAAACTCGTTCATTCGGATTTTTGTCTTACCTAAAAAGTCGTGGTTCACACCGGCTTTAACGTACAGATTTCCGACATTTTGTCCGTCAGGACGATTGAACGAGCGGCCAGCCGTCAAGCCAAGGCGCATATTCAAGCTGTCGGAGTCATCAATTTTTACCTTCATACCGTGAGAGAACGATAGGTCTTCCCCGAGCAATCGGTAATAAGAAAGCTGGACTTGAGGCTCTATAAACCAATTGGATCCGTCCTGGTTCTTCAGGAAGTTAAAACGAATGCCCCCTTCGGAAGAAATACCGAAGCCAAGGTTATGGTATGGCGCATGAACACTTGTGCCTTCCATTAGGTGGGCTCGAATTTTCTGCTTATGGCGATTAAAGGTCAAAACCGTATCGACATAAGCATTCTCATCAAACCAAGTCAGGTAAGCCTTACCGCCGATAGAGTGAATGTCAGTTTTACCGGCTCCTCCCTTCACTCTCACGTCTCCGTCGGTAAAGCCCACTTGAGCTCCGACAATCCAGTTCGGATCAATCTTTTTATCTGTGCCGAGCGAAACTGTGGTGTATCTCAGTTTGCTGTGTACGCCGGCATAAGGATCAAACCGGCCTTTTTCGTATCTGCCCAGAACATAGGCGCCGTCAGATGAACCGCGTCTGATCTCGCCGGTTCTTTCTCTCAAATCAGCCAAAGAGCTGAGGTATTGAACCACGGAAGCACCGGAGCTGACCACCGACAGAACCGTTTGTCCGGTACGGGATAATCCGTCAGGCACAGGCGGGTTTTGAGAGTTGTCGGGGCCTGTCGGCGGAGTGACAGGCACACCTCCCGGTACAGATGGAGGAACATCCGGATTCTCCGAAGGGCCGTTTGAGTCCGGAGGAAATACGGATGACGTCAGTTTTTCTTCTTTTTCAGCTGTAATCAGCCAGACACGTCTATCGTGGTAATCAAACGGCTGTAGATCGAGCTTGTATTGGTAGGGACCGGCATCCACAAGCCCGTCGTTGGCTAAAATGAATTCCGCTCTGCCGGCGTTCGAAAGTGAATCATCATAACTGAAAACATGTTGAACCAACTTTGTTTCAGTAATGCTGGCGCCGCTCGTTCCGAGATAAACCGAGTGCTTGCCCTCGCCGCCCTGCGTCTGATTAATGCTTCCGGCTCTTCCGCCGGGAAGGTAAAAGGTCGCGCCAGATCCCTTGAGCTGTTGAATCTGAAGCGGACGGAAACCCTTTTCGCTTCCGACTTCAATGACAGCGCCTTCAGAAACCTTCAATTCAGTGACGTTGGAATGCATGGCGTTTTGCCAAACACTTCCCGCGCCCAAGGAAATAAAGGAACCTCCGGAACCCGTCTGATCATCGGTAAAGACAGCGCCCGTAAGCCGACTGTTTCTTCCTAGAGAAATATTCAGCTCAGCTCCGTCCTTGACAGTGACAGGACGAGAAAAGCTCAATGAACCTTCCGGAAGAACCGCGAGCGAAGCTAAACCGCCGTTCCCATGAAACTTCAATTCGTCAATCGAAATGTGTCTGCTTTTGATATCGGCTTCGGCCCCTTCGTGGATGGTCAGCGTTTTCTCAAAAGCTACCGAATTCGATGAACCGGCCTCAAAAGAAGTTCCGGCACCGACGAGCACACGCCCTCTAAACAAAATATCTTTAGTTTCAATTCCACTTTTCTAATCCATGCCGATCTGGACGAACGAGTGATATTCATCACCCATTTGAGTAACCGAAACGTCTCTGTCAATAACAACGGTCGGGGCATCGATAATAAACGAACTGTCAAAAACCCATAAAGGATGATGGACGGAGTTTCTCTTTTGTTCAGATAAAGCGATATGAACACTCTCAGAAGCCTTGAGTGCGGCTTGGGCGCCGGGCATCCAACCGATAGAGCCGTACACAATAATATTTTTAGCTTTCAAGGAAGCTGTTGAACCCTCTCCCAACGCAATCGAAAGATGATCTGAAAGATGATCTTTTTGGTCTTCCGGATGTGCGGGTATGTTCAGAACAATTCTTTCGCCCGCGGAGATTTGAACCGACGTTTTAAATCCGGCTACGACGGCAGAACCAAAGCCGCCGCTGAAGAAAGCTTCAGGCGAGAGAACAACACTGCCCTTCTCGGCCGTAAGCGTTAGGTTTTTGTTTTTGGAATGAACTGAGTTGCCGTTAATGCTGCCTTCCGCCCTTACATTCCAGGTAATTGCCATTCCTTTAGAAAAGAAATTGTAATCTCCTGAGCCAACGAAGTCTTTCAGTTCCTTCTTTAGAGCTCTTTCAACTGGTCCGGAGAATGCCGGTTTTTGCGCAGTGGCATAAACCTCGAAAAAATATTCTCCTAAATCGATAGGTGCCAAAACCGAACCGAAAACCTGGAGCGGGGACAAAACGGTCAGGATTGAAAGAATGGCTGCATTTGCTCTTTGAGTTTTTGTTCTCTGTCTAAGTGCTTCATGGGATCCTTTATCTTTGTTTTATACATTCTTTAGCGCTCACCCCAACAACAGTGAGCCGAAGGAAGCATTCAAGAAGGGCTGATTATATGTAACCCTTTAAGACAAAAAAACCTCTAAAGTGAAGCACGCTAATTTTTCATCCGTTTTGTACGAACAATTTTTGGGTATCTATTTGAATTAAAGCAAAGAAAAGTTATAAAGAAAAAGGATTATAAAAAATGTTTTTATTTGTAATCTATTTACTTCGGATTAATTACAAGCAACCTCCTTATGGAGAAGATTGAAAAAGAAAATAAAATAAGTTTATCTGTTTGAATTATTGAGAACTTATTTATCAAAGAGGATTTATAAGTCGGATTCTCTAGTCTAAAAATGGCGTTGAAAAGAGAAAAGCCCCGCGAGACATTTCTCACGAGGCTGGAATCTTGGCGGAGTGGACGGGACTCGAACCCGCGACCCCCGGCCGGTATTCTAACCAACTGAACTACCACTCCTTGGTGGATGCTGAGAGTCTCGAACTCCCGACCTACGCCTTGTAAGGGCGCCGCTCTACCAACTGAGCTAAGCATCCTTCGTTACTGAGATTTCGTTGTCTCAATCACGAAAGATTCTATTCTACTACATCTTTTAAATTTTTGCCAGCGACAAACTTCGGAACTTTTCTTGCGGGGATTTCAATCGATTTATTCGTACGAAGATTGCGGCCTTTACGAGCGGCGCGTTCAACGACAGAAAACGTGCCGAAACCCAGCAGCTGAACTTCTTTGCCGTTCTGCAATGAATTTGTAATTGTGTCGATCATTGCGTCAACAGCACGCTGAGCGGCGAGCTTGGAGATGTCACATTTAATTGCGACGGCTTCTATGAGATCTGCTTTATTCATCATTCCCTCCGAGAGAGTTAAAGGGGTAAATAAACTCTGATTCGTTAATAATAGCAGTATTTGTAGGCGAATTAAAGGTTTTCTAGGCAAATCTCCCTATTTGTGCGACAAATTTTCTTATACGACCTGAGGTTGATGGATAAGTATCATCTATTTTTATTGAAATTGCCCCATGTTTTTGAATCTTCTCAACCCATCCAAGTTGTCGTTAATGCCAACAAATAGATTTTTGATCAGTCTTCCAAAAAACAGCAAAATTGCTTCTTTTTGTTTCGTATATTCAACCGGTTTGCTACGAGACAAAAACAAAAGGGGCCGAAGCCCCCTCCTCTTAGACCGGATGGTCTTAATTAGGCGCGGTCGATCCCGCTGTCGAAGTTCTTACCTCAATCGACTGTTTTGCAGCCATCGGCTGTTCGATTGTCTGCGGTAAGGCTTCCGGCTGTTTGGATAAGCCGTACTGGAAAACTTCATCAATGGTACGAACGGGACGAATCACCAATCCTTCCTTGACGTTTGCCGGTACTTCTTCCAAATCCTTCACGTTTTCTTCAGGAATCAAGACTTCTTTGATTCCGCCGCGAAGCGCAGCTAAAAGTTTCTCTTTCAGTCCGCCGATCGGAAGGACTTCGCCTCTCAGCGTGATTTCGCCCGTCATTGCCACTTCGGCTTTAACCGGGATACCCGTCAGAGCGGAAACCAGGCCCAGCGTAATGGCAGAACCTGCACTTGGACCGTCCTTAGGCACAGCACCTTCCGGGAAGTGGACATGAATATCCGTTTCCGAAATCTGTTTGTAAGTAATGCCCAAGCGGGAGGCTCTGGAGCGAACCACCGTGCGGGCAGCCTCGACAGATTCCTTCATTACGTCGCCCAAAGAGCCCGTGCGGGTGATCTGACCTTTGCCCGGCATCGTCGCGACTTCGATCGTCAGAAGATCTCCGCCGACTTCTGTCCAGGCAAGACCAGTGACTTGGCCGACTTGATCGCCCTTGTGCATAACGCCGAAGTTGTAGCGGCGCACACCAAGGAAGTAATCCAGATTGTCGGAATTGACAACAACCTTTCCTTTGGTCTTCTTCAGAAGGATGTCACGAACGGTCTTACGGCAGATCTTGTTGACCTCGCGCTCTAAGCTGCGGACACCGGCTTCGCGGGTGTAGTAGCGAACGATGTCAACAATGGCAGAGTCTTCGATCTCGAGTTCTCCCGGCTTAACGCCGTTCAGCTTCATCTGTTTCGGAATCAGATGTCTCTGAGCAATATGAAGCTTTTCATCTTCCGTGTAGCCGGAGAGCTGAATTACTTCCATACGGTCCAAGAGCGGCGCCGGAATGTTCATAGAGTTGCTGGTTGCAATGAACATGACGTGCGACAGATCGAAATCCACTTCGACATAGTGGTCCTGGAAGGTGTTGTTCTGTTCCGGATCAAGCACTTCCAAGAGCGCAGCCGCAGGGTCGCCTCTGTAGTCCATACCCATCTTATCGACTTCGTCGAGCAGGAAAAGCGGGTTGTTGGTTTCCGCCTTTGTCAGGCTCTGAAGAATTCGACCGGGCATGGAACCGATGTAGGTTCTTCTGTGACCGCGGATTTCGCTCTCATCTCTTACGCCGCCTAAAGCCAAACGCACGAACTTACGTCCGGTCGCGCGGGCAATAGACTGGCCCAAAGATGTTTTACCGACTCCGGGAGGTCCGACTAAGCAGAGGATCGGAGATTTCACATTCTTGACTCGGCTCTGAACCGCTAAATATTCAAGGATGCGTTCCTTCACCTTCTCGAGGCCGTAATGGTCTTCTTCCAAAACGGCTTCTGCTTTGATGAGATTCGTGTTGACACGGGTTCTCTTGCTCCAAGGCAAAGAAATCAGCGTGTCAATGTAATTACGGATCACATTGGCTTCTGCACTATTCTGACCTTGCAGGCGCAGTTTCTTGAGTTCGCCGAGGGCCTTTTCTTCGCCTTCGGGGCTCATCTTAGCGGCTTTAATCTTGCGCTCGATTTCCTCAAACTCTTCATCGGTATCGCCTAATTCTTTCTGAATGGCTTTTACCTGTTCGTTGAGGTAATAGTCGCGCTGGTTCTTTTCCATCGCCTTCTTTACACGGCCGCGGATGCGTTTTTCCGTCTGCTGAATGTCGACTTCTTCCTCGAGCATATCGAAGAGAAGTTCAAGACGATCCTTAGTGCCGACCGTGGCAAGCAGGTCTTGCTTGCGGGACGGAGAAAGGACCAGAAGCTGGGCAATGGATGTGATGAGCTGCTCTGGATCGGTCAATGAAGAAATCCGATTCAGCTGATCGTTCGTAATTCTCTTATTGTTCTTTTGGTATTCGGTGAAGGCCGTCAGGATGGTTCTGCGCAGCGGCTCGAAAGTACGCTGGGAAATCTTATCCTGTGGGATGTCTTCAACTTCACAAAAATTTGCTCGTCTTCTTTGTACTGAGTAACTCGGACACGGCGAATACCCTCAACCAGGACTTTGAAAGTACCGTCAGGCAATTTCAAAGACTGGACGACACGCGCAACCGTACCGACATCAAACAAATCATCGGAAGATGGATCTTCGATGCCCGCATCGCGCTGTGCGACGAGCAAAAGCTCTTTGTTCGCCTTCTCAGAAGACGTGACATTGCGAAGAGCACTAAGCGACTTCTCGCGTCCGACGAAGAGCGGCACAACCATCTGAGGGAAGACAACAATGTCTCTCAGAGGTAATACCGACATCATCGGATTTGAATTAGTTGTACGTTTCTGAATCATCTAAATCCTTACTGCTAAAAAATACACTACGCAAGTTACTACTTGGGTACGCTTGAAAAAAAATCAAGGGCGCCAAATATTTAAAATTCGTTTCCATACTGTATCAAAAGTAAAAGGCCCCTCGCCTTAAGCCTCTCAAGATTTTGTGGCTATTTTGGGGACCTTAATCAAGGGATGGTGGAGAAAGGAACCACCCAAGAAGAAAAAAGGAGGTGCAGAAGCAACCTCCTCTTCACCGTTATTTAGTGATGAACTCGGCTTGTCCGTCTCTCATCGTGGAGGCTTTCACCACCACTCTGGCGACGTCTTTTCTGCTTGGAATTTCAAACATGGCAGAAAGGAGCGCATTCTCAATAATGGACCGCAGACCGCGGGCCCCGGTCTTTCTTTCCTGGGCCATCTTAGCCGCTTCCTTAAGAGCGTCCGGCTGGACTTCAAGAACCACGCCTTCGATTTCAAACAATCGTGCGTACTGTTTCAGAACCGCATTCTTCGGTTCCGTCAGAATACGAATCAGGGCCTCTTCATCAAGGTCATCAAGTGTCGCAATCACCGGAAGACGCCCAACCAACTCAGGAATCAAGCCGTAGCGAACCAGATCCTTGGCCTCGATGTCGCGAAGCACCTCGCCTTCGCTTCGATCGTCCGCACCCTTGACGTCGGCTTCAAAGCCGATGCCGCTGCGCTCGGTTCTTCTGCGAATAATCTTGTCCAAACCTTCAAAAGCGCCGCCGCAAATGAAGAGGATGTTAGAGGTATCGACCGGAATGTTGTTTCCCTGAGGGTGCTTTCTTCCGCCTGCTGCAGGAACGTTGGCAACGGTGCCTTCAACGAGTTTTAACAAAGCCTGCTGAACGCCTTCTCCGGAAACGTCACGTGTAATAGAAGGGTTCTCACTCTTGCGGGCAATTTTATCGATTTCGTCAAGATAGATAATGCCCATCTGAGCGCGCTTCAGGTCCATATTGCAGCTTTGCAGAAGCTTCAGAATGACGTTTTCGACGTCTTCACCGACGTAGCCGGCTTCTGTCAGGGTCGTTGCATCTGCAATTGCAAAAGGAACATTCAGCATTTTGGCCAAGCTTTGAGCCAAAAGCGTTTTACCGGAACCTGTCGGGCCGATAAGGAGAATGTTGCTCTTCTGGATCTCAACTTTTTCATCGGAGTCGTCTCCGATGAATTTGCTTCTAAGGCGCTTGTAATGGTTGTAGACAGCAACGGAAAGAACTTTCTTCGCCTGTTCCTGTCCGATAACGTATTGGTCAAGATTGGCGTAGATTTCTTTCGGTGTGGGCAGCTCTCCGTACAAAATCGGATCCTGCTTTTCGGCCTCTTCTGCTTCAGGCTCTTTACCCGGAGCTTCAGAGCCGGCGTTCTTATTGTGAGCTTCGAGATACTGGTAGCGTTTCAAAGCTTCTTCAATGACTCCGGAGTAACGAGCTAGCTCTTCAGTACATTCTTTGCAAATGTACTGATCTCCGATGTTGGACTTATAAATTTCGGAATACTGTCCCTTTTTGGCTCCGCAAAAAGAACAGACGGGTCCCTCTTTGTTATCGCTCATAACTTCTTTAAATCTTTAATCCGCAAAATCAATTATTTTTTTCTAATGATTTGCTCGGAACGTTTTCTAAATACGCCGTCAATAATTCCGTATTCAACCGCCTGGGCGCTGCTCATGAAATTATCACGTTCTGTATCAACCGCGATCTTTTCAATGGACTGACCGGTATGTTCGGAAAGAATCGTGTTCAGACGGCTGCGCAATTCCAAGATTTCCTTAGCCTGGATTTCGATATCCGCAGCAGTACCGTTCGTACCGCCGGACGGCTGGTGAATCATGATGCGGGAGTTGGGCAGCGCAAAACGTTTGCCCTTTGCGCCGGCAGCCAGCAGGAACGCACCCATGGAAGCTGCCATACCTAAGCAAATAGTTGAAACGTCAGGCTTAATGAACTGCATCGTATCGTAGATGGAAAGACCGGCGTAAACACTTCCTCCCGGGGAGTCGATATACAGCGAGATATCCTTGTCAGGATTTTCACTTTCCAGGAACAGCAGCTGAGCAACGACCAAATTGGCGCTCTGATCAGTAACCGGTCCTACCAGGAAGACTACGCGGTCGCGCAACAGGCGGGAGTAAATGTCAAAAGACCTCTCTCCGCGTCCGCTCTGCTCGATAACCATCGGTATAAGTGCAGAATTAAAGTTTGTAAAGTCGGGCATACGCGTCTCCGTGGTTTGTAGTAGTTTTTCAATGACAAACGGCAAGGACCTGAGTACCTTGCCGACTTGTCTGTATTTTTCAGAGGCATTCAAGCCTCTGACGCATCAAATTGATTAAGCCTGCTGACCGCGACCCATCAGGTTTTCAAAAGAGATCAGTTCTTTCTTAACCTGGGCGTTCTTCAGAACCCAAGCAACGACGTTGTTTTCCACAACAACCGCGGCAAGCTCAGCTTTGTGCTGAGGGTTGTTGAGGTACCAGTCAACGACTTCCTTCGGATCTTCATAGCTCTTGGCGATGTTGTCTGCCAAAGCTTTGATCTGATCGTCAGTAGAAGTAATCTTTTCTTTCTCAACAATAGCGCTGATTTGCAGTCCAAGACGAACTCTCTGCTCAGCTTGGTCAAGCATAGCGTTGGCAGGAATGCTGTCGTTGGGGAGGTTAATTCCCTGAGCCTTCATGTTTTCGATGGCATCATGAACCAGAGCTTCTCTCTGTTCTTCAACAGCAGCGTGCGGGACCGGGAACTTAGCAACGGACAGAAGAGCATTCATGGCGCTCTGCTTTGTGCGGGCTTCCAGGCGGGCGGTAACTTCGCGCTGAAGGTTTTCTTTAACGTCAGCCTTGAGTTTGTCGATACCGTCGGTAACACCGAGGTCTTTAGCGAACTTGTCGTCAAGAGCCGGAAGAATTTCTTCGTCAATTCTTTCAGTGTGACTTCGAACTGGACTTCCTTGCCGGCAAGGTCCTTGGCGGGATAGTTTTCCGGGAAAGTCAGGTTGAAAGTCTTAGTTTCGCCGGCTTTCATACCGCGAATTGCATTTTCGAACTCAGGAAGCATTCTGCCCTGGCCGAGAGCGAAAGCGTAGTCTTCAGCAGTACCGCCTTCGAAAGCAACACCGTCAAGGGTTCCCTTGAAGTCAACGACAACGCGGTCGCCGTCGGCAGCTGCCTTGTCAGCCTTTTCGAAAGTGGCGCGCTGTTTGCGCATAACATCGAGAGTCTTTTCAACGTCAGCGTCTGTGAGTTCGCACTCGTACTCTGTAACGGAAGCGTCTTTCATATCAGGAACTTCGACGTCAGGGAAGACTTCGAAAGTAGCGGTGAAGGACATTGTGTCTTCATTTTCAGGAGCGCCTTCGGTCGGAGCGATATCCGGGTAGCCGGAGACATGGAATTTGCCTTCCTGAACTTTTTCAACGAAAGCAGCAGAAACGAGTGCATTGATTGCATCGAACTGAACTTCCTGACCATAAGCTGCTCTGACCATAGCGGCAGGAGCGTGGCCGGGACGGAAACCGTGGAATTTAGCTTTCTTTGCTTTTTCGCGAAGAGCTTTAGCTACGCGAGCATCGAGTTCTTTACGAGAGATCGTCAGCTCGATAGTGCGCTGAAGAGGATTCGGCTTAACTTCTTCGGCTTTTGTTTCTTCAGCCGGAGCTGCTGTGGCTTCTGTTTTTTCCTCAACCTTTTCTTCTACTTTGGTTTCTTCTGCCATTTAAATATTTCCTTTCCGGATATGCCCGAAGGGGGCTTGTTTATAGATTGGAGAAGCGGTGCTTCCCTGTTTGATCGTCGGATTATAGCTGTAAATAAAGGAGATACAACTTAAAACATGTAAAGTTTGATGAAATTTACGGCTATTGATTATCATTATCAATTACAAAGAAATTTCAAGCTGTTCCAATGCTTTTTTCTTACCTAGACCGCCTGACAATTAAAACAGTAGACCGCCTTCTCTTCCTAATTTGAAATTAGAAGTAGAAAAAAATTCTAATTTTTGTGTGATCACTGACTAAAGATATCTGAAAAATCGGCCTCATTCAGATTTAATACATCGACGCACTTGCTTCTCATCCACCTTCTACAACTCAATCGATCCATTCGTTCTAATAGTTAGCTCACAAATATTTACGCACATTTTGATTTTTATTAGGTATAAATACTTAGGGAAGCTCTGTAAAATGTTTGATTCTTCCCAATGGCCTTTAGAGACTTAATTTTCAAAGGATCTGGA
>ERZ860009.599-NODE-599-length-15367-cov-1.459444_pt1 | contig 15367 bp, 15 predicted proteins | sample MGYA00510114_ERZ860009 | MGnify/ENA primary metagenome ERZ860009 (study PRJEB30046, sample SAMN00715177) | human gut metagenome | study: EMG produced TPA metagenomics assembly of the A metagenome-wide association study of gut microbiota in type 2... | reverse complement strand
CGATCCCGTCTGCAGCCGCCAGCACCAGTGCCCGGTTCAATTCGCTCAAAGCTTCGTTTTCATGCTGCAGACCGTCCTGTGCCGCAGCACTGTAGACCGCAGCATAAATACTCAGTAAAAAATTATTAAAACTCCGCGCCGCCGCTTCAAATTCACGCAGCTGCCCCAAAAGCGGCAGATAGTCCTTCTGCACAGTAAATAGCGTCCATAAACGATATATAAACAGCCCCAGGCTGAATAAAGCAGACCCGATTTCTGAAAATCACCCTTCTGCAGCCAGCTAACGAGCAGTTTGCCCTTGTCCCCCAGCTGCAGATCGATCCAGGCGCGGCTGGCTTCGATAGTTTTGCGGTATAAATGCTCCTGCACTGCCGTCTGCAGAGCATCCAGCCGTCTGCTGATCTCACGGACACGTTTTTTATTACCTAAAGCTATACTGATACGCAGAGCAATAAATTCAGCACACAGCTCTACGCCGACCTGTTCGTTGCGCCGTGAAACATTCAGTGCTTCCGTTGCCAAAATAAACGCTTTTTCCCAATAACCGCGCTGAAAATACGCTTCCGATGCCAGTACATATTCAGAACCGGCGCCGTGATTCTGCACCAGACGGTAATAATATGCCATAGCCTGCGGAAAAACATCCAGGGTTTTCTGCAGCGTACCGGCCTGACGGTAAAACATAAACAAAATAGAATTGGCACCGCCGCCCCAGATAGTCTGCGGCGAGAAAAAGCGTACCGGCTGCCGCAGCAGCTGCAGCGACTTTTTAAAATAAGCCGCCATGGCTTCCACATCATTATACTGGGTCTCACCCAGCAAAAACTCCAGCTCGCCCAGACACTGCTCCCGTTCCTGTCTGTCCTCCAGCTCCCAATATATTTCCGCAGCTTCCTGATTTCCTGCTGCAGCCGTTCGTTTTCCCCGCTCAAAAACAGCCACAGCGCATAAATCAAGCCCGCTTTGATATGCTTTTGCCTGATCGTTTCAGGCGCTTCGCCAAAATAAGCCATAATTTTATTTTTATAATTGTTCTCAAAGCTGCAGCCGCGGTCTTTTTCAAAAACGGTCAGCATCTTGTCATAATCACCGGCTGTATGATAGTAGCAAAAGGCTGTCAGAAAATCGTTCTGCAACTCATACCACTGACCACTGCGCCGGCACAAACGACGCCGTTCTGTATCCGGCAGTTCTGCTCCCAGACGCTGCAGATAGACTTTGAATGCATTATGGATATGGTATTGTCCTCTCAGCAGCTCATAACTGATAAAGCCATGTCTGAGCGCCAGATTTTCCAGCAGAGCTGGCGCCGCATCATTTTCCGTTATATAAGCAGCCTGGCGGCCACTAAAATCCTCATTTAAAATAGACAGCTCTGTTAAAAGTGTTTTTTCCGCTTCGCTGCAGGAATTATAAGCCACGGCCTGTACCAGCCGCAGCAGTTCTTCTCCTGTTTGCGGGCTCTGCCCGTTGTGGTACTGCCGCAGATACAGATATAGGGCGCTGACCCAGCCTTCTGTAGCAGCCAGCAGATTTTCGGCGGCACGACGTTCTAAAACTATCCCGTTTTTACGATAATAAACAATAATATCACTCACTTCAAAAGCAAAATCCTTCGGCTGCAGATACAGACACTCACCTTTCAGGACCAGCTCATCCAAAGTGAAATCCGGCGGCCGCTGTGTCAGCAGCACAAAATGCCAGTTGGGCAGATCAGCTTTCGCCAGCGCCAGCAGCAGCTTATCACAGTCCTCGCTGCCCAGCAGATGATAATTGTTCCAGACGAAAACAACCGTTTTTTTCAAATTCGATGCCTGCAGCACTTCGATAACCCGCTGACGGGTCGCCGCATTACGCGGCAGTTCCTGCCGGGTCAGCGAAGCAGTATCCACACCAGCAGTCTGCAGCGATTTGACAAAGCAACGCCAAAAAGCCGCTTCCGCTCCTGTATAACAGGTATCCCACAGCATATCTACAGAAAGGGAAAGCAGCACTTTTTTCACAGCAGTCGTTTTACCATAACCGAAAGGGGCAGCCGCAACTGTCAGCGGCACTGCCAAAATCTGAGCCAGACGTTCTTCCAAAGCCGGCTTCAAATATATTTTTTTAGGAAAAGCTTCGGATTTTTTCTGCATCGCTTCTACCCCTTTAAAGATTACGATTATTCGTCAGCACAATTATTTATTATAGTTATATTGTACCGTAAATGCCAATTTAAATACAGGGTTTTCAATATTCAAAAACATATTTTTAAATAATTTATCCTCTTTTTTGAATAATTACATTATTTTTTTCTTTTTTACAAAATCAGGGCAGAGTTTCTGCTTCCTTATGTTTCAGACATTCAGACACATCAGCGCTGCCTGAAAACAGCACTGTAAATTTTCAAAAATATATTTTAACAAAAGCTTGACTTCCTGTTTCTGCCATGATAATATATAGGAGTATTCCGAATATACAAATTGTGCTCACATATTTTTGTAAGTCATTTGCTATTGAATGAGTTACAAAAATATGTGAGTTTTTTGCGTGTGGTCTGTGAATATAATAAAATTTAGGAGGTACTCGTTATGATGAACGGTACTGTAAAATGGTTTAACTCTGATAAAGGCTTTGGTTTCATTACTCCTGCTGACGGCAGCGAAGATGTATTTGTACATTTTTCCGCTATCGTAAGCGACGGCTTCAAAACTCTTGAAGAAGGTCAACCTGTAACATTTGATACAGAAGCTGATCCGAAAAACAGCCGCAGAATGCGCGCTGCTAACGTTCGCGTAGCTTAATCTAAACCATAAAAGCCTGCTCTTTTTGAGCAGGCTTTTTTTATTTGCACTACTAAACACCCTTATCGAACCTGGTGAGGGCACATACCCTTGTGGTATAATAACAACATCATATACCAGCACTGAAGGAGAATCTCCATGAGCCGTACACCCTTCGTTCCTGCTGAGCTTTTAAGCAAGCTCTGGCGGGCTGTAATCGAATTTGATATGCTGCAGGCAGGTCACAGGATCCTGATCGGACTTTCCGGCGGGAAAGACAGTATGTTTCTGACTGCCGCACTGGCCGAGCTCCAAAGTATGCCCCTGTGCCGTTTGAATTGGCCTGTTATACTGTTGACGCAATGTTCTCACCTGCTTTTCCCAAAGCAGAGCTGGAAGCTTTCTGCGGATACTATGGTCTGAAACATTACAGCGAAAAGGTCGATGTCAACTCTGCCTGGCAGAATAAAGGCAATACGCCCTGCTTCACCTGTGCTTATTTCCGCCGTGCCGCTACCAACCGTACGGCACTGGAGCTTGGTTTTAACAAAGTGGCCCTGGCCCACCACCACGATGATGCCGTAGAGACCTTTTTGATGAACGTGCTCACCTCCGGTCAGCTGCGTACCTTTTTACCGGTCACACCACTGTCCAGAACAGGTCTGACCGTACTGAGGCCGCTGCTGTATTACCGCGAAGCAGAAATCATCGACATGGTCAGGCAGCTTGACCTGCAGCCTCTGCGTAATCCCTGCCCTTACGACGGTCATACCAAGCGCCAGGATATCAAAGAGCATATCCGCGAACTGGAAAAGCTCAGCCCTGAAGTCTACGACCATCTGGCCGCCGCTATGCGCAATACTCCCAATCAGGAGCTGTGGCCGGAACAGCTGAGTCAAAAACAGCTGGCCGATAAATTCCATAACTTTTGGCGTCAGAAAAGTAATTAAAATAATCCGACTTAAGCTGCTGTCTGTGTTATCATTAAGACAGCAACAGTGATATTTGTATTTATCTGACGTTATATAAAAGGAGGAATCTTTATGGATTTCCAGGAAATGTTTTTCAGTTTTGACGGCCGCCTGAACCGTAAGCCCTATATCCTGCGCTTTTTACTGCGTAATGCCATCATCTGGTGTCTGGGCTATCTGATCGGCAGTCTGTTTGCGCCAGACGGAACGATGTTCCAGATACTGGCCTTTGCTTTGACCTTTATCGCCGCGCTCAGCTGCCTGTCGCTGTACGTCAGACGTCTGCATGACCTTGACCACGGCTCGCTCATGGTATTGCTGGCCTTCATTCCGCTGATCAGCTTTTTCTTTGCTGTCTACCTGATGTTCTTTCGCGGCACGATCGGTCCTAACAGCTACGGACCCGATCCGCTGGCTGACGGGCGTGGTATCGACGCTTGGTAAACAATGATATAAAATAAAAAGACGCAGCCTGAGCTGCGTCTTTTTTTATGCTGTTTTTCCGGCCGCAATACTGCGGGCCAGGCTGTTGATACTGTCCGTCAGTCTGTCCAGTCTGCCTTCCATGCGCACCAGCAGATACCACGACAGGACCATTGGGAAACCATAATTAGCGACCTGTGGCAGCAGCGTTTCCATATCCATCTTATGCTAAAACATTGACTTCCGTAGTGCGCACACGGGCTTCAACAGCTTCAGTCAGACCGATACCGTCCGCTGCAAAAATATCGGCAGCAATGACTGTCTCCATCGCTGTTTTTGCTTCGTCAGCAGTAACATCATCGCGGGGATCGTTCACGCTGAAGACTTTTTTGCTGCCATCGGCTTTTTTAAATACCAATTGTAAAACTTTTTCCATTCATTCCAGCTCCTTTCTAATAAATATACGTTCTGTACCTGTGCCCGCTTTTATTGAGCAAGCTCGGCTTTTTCAGTCACAACAACGCCCATCAGTTCATGACTGATAAGAGTGCCAAGAGCAGCAGCAGCCTGCATGATAGCCGCAGGTTCTGCTTCCGGACGTACGCCGGCATAATTATGACCTTTAGTTTTTGCAGCCCCCTGACTGTTAACGCCGTCTTCGACATTCAGTGTCAGGGTCTGTTTGGTAACAGTTTTAGTGATCGCCATTTCTTTCACCTCCTTTGTCTTAAAATTTCGCTGAGATACCACAAGGCTTTACCACGGATAACATACCCGCCCGGTTTCAGAACGCTGTCCAGCGGCAGGTCAGGCAGATACCACAGATCCCAGCGCAGCTGCGGATCGCCGCTGTGCGGTCCGTAACCGTCAAACAAGGCCGCTTCGCAATGAGTAGTCACTGTCAGGACATTGATCTCCAACTCCAGACAGGCCGTCAATACCGCAACGGTTTTAGCCAGTGTTTCTATCTGCACTACTGTCGGCGGCTCGCCGCCAAAATCAGTATCCCGGCCGCTGCAGGCCTGCGCCTCGGAAGCGCAGCACAGCGCGATGCCGATACTGCCCGTATTACGGTGCCAGGTATGCTCCTTCACTTCTGTAAATGTTTTGCAAGTCAGATACATCTCACCGCCGGGGCCGATGTTCAGGTGATAATCATCATAAACATCTTCGTAGTGACCTGCCGTCCAGTGCAGATAAAGCCTGCTGATCCTGCCCTTAGCCTGCATGGCCAAAGCAGCCAGCTCACGGTTTGTAACAGTTTGCGGATTGACAACGATCATTTTTTCACGACCTTTCAGCCCTGTAGTCGCAGCCGCTGCAAAAAAACGGAACCGTGCCAAAGATCCCGGCCTCAGTTCCGCTTTCAAGTGCCGTCGCTGACTAAAGGTGTGACGATTCTTTTCTTGCTCTCTCTTTTTCTTGTTTTTCTCTCTCCTTCTTTTCTGGCGCTCTTAAAAACCTCCTTTGATTTGGGTTTTATCCTTTTATACAACACCTTATTTATACCGCTTTTATCATTTGACTTTGTTGGTATTTGTTTTATTAAAATTAATATTATATAATAAATATATATAATATTTTACTGTTTAAAACAACAGGTATCAACAAACCATAACCTGGGAAAGCTGGTTTCTTAATGGATCACCTGCGCTCAATTTTCCAAAAGAACAAAATCTGCTCGTTTTCTGCTGCTGCCTGTTCTTGCTGCTTTACCCTTTCAGCGCCGCTGCCTCTGGCATGCGCCCTCATCCCATCAGGGTCGGCTACACCGACAGCCCTGGTTTTATCGAAAAAACCGCAGCCGGAACCGTCGACGGATACGGCGTTGCATATCTCAACGAAATCTCGCACTATACCGGCTGGCGTTATGAATATGTTTATGCCACCTGGCAGGAATGTCTGGAGCGTTTAGCCAAAGGCGAGCTTGATCTTTTAGGCATGGCCCAGTACACGCCTGAGCGTGCCGCCAGCTACGAATTTGCCTCGCTGCCCAGCGGCGTCGAATACATGGTCATGTACGTGCGCAATGACGATAACGAAGTTACTATAACGATTACCAGAGCTTCAACGGTCTGCGGATCGGCGTTCTCAAGGGTAACTTCCAAACAGAAATTTTAAGCGATGTTGCCCGTAAAAATACATTTACCTATCAGCCTGTACTTTTTGATTCCAGCAAAGCTATGGTCGAAGCGCTGCAAAATAAACAGATCGATGCCGTAGTTACCGGCAGCATGCCTTTATATAAAGATCTGCGGTTAGTGGCCCGCTTTCAGGCCGACCCGATCTATTTTATTACGACAAAAGGCAATAAAGCCGTCCTGCAGCGTCTAAACGATGCTTTGATGAACATTCACGCCAATACGCCTGAATTTGAAAATACGACTTATGCCACCTATTACGAACAAAGCTCTCTGCTGACGCAGCCGCTGCTTACCAAAAAAGAACGAGACTTCCTGGCGCACCGCTGGCCGATCACCATCGGTTTTCTCCCTAACGACGAACCGCTTTCAGCATTCAGTTCCGAAACTAATCTGCCGGCAGGTATCCTGCCCGGAATAGCCAAAGAGCTGGGACGCTTATCCGGTGCCCAGGTCATTTTAAAGCTGCTGCCGGCAGGTGCCCGCCTGGACCAGAGCCTGCAGAAAGAAGGTTTTGACCTGATCGCCGGGATCACGGATTACGAGCCTTACCGAAACAACATTTCGATCCGTCTTTCCAAGCCCTTCTTTCAGGGGCGCGTTATGGCTGTCGCCAATAAAAATAATTTTATCGACATCACCAAACCCCAGAAGGTAGCTTTGCCATTTAATTATATTGCCTATAAAAATCTCATTTTAAATACCTATCCCCATTTTTCCATTATCAATAAAGCCAATACCAGAGACTGCCTGCTGGCAGTAGCGGACGGAGAGGCCGACATTGCTCTGCAGAACAGCCATATCATCAGCTATCATCTGCAAAATCCCCGCTTTACCGATTTAAAGATTTTATCTTTATTTAATTTCCCCGATAATCTCTGTCTGGCAGCAGCTAATAATGCCGACGGCAACCAGCTGCTGACTATTTTCAACAAATGTATCGACACGCTGAATCCTAAAACACTGGATAACATAGTGATGTACGAGACCGTACAATCGCCTTACCAGCCTTTACTGTCTGATCTGGCCTATAAATACAACTATCTGATCGCTGCTTTGCTGGCCGTGCTGATCATTCTTTTTACCGCCTGGCTTTATTTCACTTTGCAGCGGCAAAAATATCTGGAACTGCTGGAAGCTAAAAATCTGGAGCTGGAAACTGCTGCCAAACAGGCGCTGGCCGCCAGTGAAGCTAAAAGCAGCTTTCTGTCGCGAATGAGCCACGAAATCCGCACGCCGCTCAACGCTATCCTGGGCTTTACCAGACTGGCCCTGCAGCCGGAAAAACAAAGCCGCAGCACTGAATATCTGCAGAAAATCAGCTATTCGTCCGAGCTACTTTTAGGTATCGTCAACGATGTTCTCGATATGTCCGCGATTGAAAACCAAAAACTCAAGCTGGACAATTCTCCCTTTAAACTTTCTCAAGTACTGCGTGAACTCCAGAGCCTTTACAGCATCCAATGCCGCGAAAAAATATCAGTTTCATACTGAACAGCGAAGCCTTCAAACACGATATCCTGCTCGGCGACAGCCTGCGTCTGCAGCAGATTTTAAGCAATCTGCTGTCAAATGCCGTCAAATTCACTGCCACCGGAGGACAGATCACGCTTGACATTACTCAGCAGCAGGCCGACAGCGCTGATCAGACTGTCCTGACAATGGTCGTTACAGATACCGGCTGCGGTATGTCGGAACAAATGCTCTCTCAGGTCTTCCAGCCCTTTGAGCAGGAAGACGGCAGCACCGCCAGAAAATACGGCGGCAGCGGCCTTGGACTTTCTATCGTCAAATATTTAGTTGAATTGATGGGCGGCAGCATCAGCGTCAACAGTGCCAAAGGGAAAGGCAGTACGTTCACCGTACATCTGACACTGCCTTACGCCGAAGAACTTGCTGAAAAAGACGGCACAACGGCTGAACAAAACCTGCATGGTCTGCATCTGCTGCTGGCTGAAGATAATCCTCTCAATCAGGAGCTGTGTCTGGAGCTTTTAAAAAGCCGCGGCATCAGCAGCGACTGCGCCGTCAACGGCAAAGAAGCACTGGAACTGTTTACAAACAGCGCCCCCGGCACCTATGCTCTGATCCTGATGGATATTCAGATGCCGGTCCTGGACGGTTATCAGACAACGCAGGCGATCCGCAGCAGTACGCACCCGCAGGCACAGACGATCCCGATCATCTCGCTTTCGGCAGATGCTTTTACAGAAGATATCAGGCGCGCTTACGCCAGCGGCATGAACGACCATGTCAGTAAACCCATCGTTCCTGAAGAGTTATTTGCTGCGATCACCCGCGTCCTTAAAACACTTAACTAAAAAGAAAACGCTCAGAGCCTAAGCCCTGAGCGTTTTTATTTTTAAACAGCACTACCTCAATAAGTCAGTACTTCGTTGCCGGTTTCCGTAATCAGCACCGTATATTCCCACTGAGCACTCATGCCGCCGTCCTGAGTATAAACAGTCCAGTCATTGCCGGCATCAACATAAACCTCGCGCTTCCCGGTATTGATCATCGGCTCGATCGTAAAGATCATGCCCGGCACCAGCAGCATTCCTGTCTTGCGTTTGCCAACATGGCAGATGAACGGTTCCTCATGGAAATCGATACCCACACCATGACCGCCGAATTCGGTGACAACAGAATAACCATGCTTATGAGCAAAACCGGACACGGCTGCGCCGATATCGCCGACAAAGCTCCACGGCTGTGCTGCCTCAAGCCCGCGGCGCAGGCACTCTTTAGTGATCGCTACCAGATCCTGTTTCTTTTTATCGACTTTGCCGATCATAAACATTCTGGAAGCATCGGCATAGTAGCCGTTATAAATAGTTGAAACATCGACATTAACGATATCGCCGCTTTTCAAAACGTCCTGTGACGACGGTATTCCGTGGCAAACCTGATCGTTGATCGAGGTACAGACACTTTTAGGAAATCCGCAGAAATTGAGCGGTGCCGGGATTGCACCATGACTAACGGTATATTCGTGTACGATAGTATTGATCTCTTCCGTTGTCATGCCTGTTTTGATATTTTTTTCTACTTCGTCCAAAACTGCCGTATTGATCTTACAGGCCTCTCGAATACCTGCGATCTGTTCCGGCGTTTTGATCATCTCCCGGTCAGGCACTTCGTGACCGGCCTTGCGGTACAATTCGATTTTAGCGTCTATTTCGCTGTGACAGTCGGCATAAGCTTTGCCGCTGCCGCACCAGCATAAATCAGTTGTCATAACTTCACTCCTCTTCCATAAAGAACTATAACCATTATCACAGACGTGCCCTGCTTCCTGCCTGCTGTAAACTGTAAGAGCAGGCTGTTTGTGACTGCAGGTCAGCATCAGGCGAGATCATTGCCGCACCTGCAGCTTAAATTCCCGTCGCTTTACGATATTGTCATTATACCATATCCATCTAATTTTCTCATATCAAATTCAGGTATTTTATGATAAAATAAACTTAGTTTTTTGCGAAAGGAAGTAACCTCTGACAATGGAAGCACTTTATTCTAATTTTTTCGATTACATCCTGCACTTTGACCGCTACCTGCCTCTCGTCATGGAGCAATACGGTCACTGGATCTACGCGATCCTCTTTACGATCGTTTTCTGCGAGACCGGACTTGTTGTGACTCCCTTTCTGCCCGGCGATTCACTGCTTTTTGCCTGCGGCGCCCTGGCAGCTACAGCAGGCGGCCTTGACCTGACGACGCTCGTGATCATCTTTCTGGTTTCCGCAATTTTAGGTGATGCCTGCAATTACATGATCGGCGAAGAATTCGGGCACCGGATCCTGCGGAATTATCCGAAACTCATCAAACCACAGCATATCCAGAAGGCTGAAGCCTTTTATGCCAAACATGGCCATAAAGCGATCTTCCTGGCCCGCTTGGCGCCTTTCGTAGCCGGCATCGGCAGTATGCATTACCGTACTTTTGCTATCTATAATGTGACCGGTGCTGTGACCTGGGTCTTTTTATTCGTCGGCGGCGGTTATCTGTTCGGCAATATGCCCTGGGTCAAAAACAATTTTTCCCATGTTACGCTGGGCATCATTATTTTCTCCCTGCTGCCGATTTTTTACGAAACACACCTTAAAGGCTGGCTGGCCAAACGGAAAAACAAGTAAAGGAAGTGGCGCGTTATGTATTATTTTACCAGCGACTACACAGAAGGCTGCACTCCTGAAATACTGGAAACACTGGCAGCAACTAATTTTGAACAGACCGGCGGTTACGGGATCGACCCATACTGTGAAACAGCAGCCCTGCTGATCAAAAAAGACTGCGGCCGCAGCGATATCGACGTACATTTTATGACAGGCGGCACGCAAACCAACCTGACGATCATCTGCGCAGCACTGCGCCCCTTCCACGGCGTTTACGGTACTGTACAGAGCCATATCAACACGCACGAAGCCGGCGCGATCGAACGAACCGGCCATAAGGTAATCGACCTGCCGACATCTGACGGCAAATCACAGCTGCCATGATCAGACAGCAGCACGAGCTGTATTTAGGCGACCCCAGCCGCGAACATCTGGTCCAGCCCAAAATGGTCTATATCTCACAGCCGACAGAGATCGGTTCCCTGTACCACAAAGAAGAGCTGGAAGCGCTGTATGCCGTCTGCCGGCATTACGGACTTTATCTTTTTATCGACGGAGCCCGTCTGGGCTACGGCCTGACAGCTCCTGACAATGACCTGACACTGGCGGATATCACAAACAACTGCGATGTCTTCTGCATCGGCGGCACCAAATGCGGCGCGCTTTTCGGCGAAGCGGCAGTTATCATCAATCCGGCTCTAAAAGACGATTTCCGCACGATCATGAAGCAGGGCGGCGCCGTACTGGCCAAAGGACGCCTGCTGGGCCTGCAATTTGAAACGCTTTTTACAGACGGACTTTATTATAAGATCTGCCGGCACGGCGTTGAACTGGCTCTGCAGATCAAAGCAGCTGTCCAGGAACGCGGCCTGGGCTTTGTGACCGATTCCACAACAAACCAGCAGTTCATCATTTTTCCGCAGGCAATGTACGACGAACTGAGTAAACAGTTTGCCCTTGCACCCTGGGAATACATGGACGACGGCAGGATCGCCGCCCGTATCTGCACAGCTGGGCCACAGACCCAACTCAGGTCGACAGACTCTGCAACATGATCAAAGCACTTTAAGACAAGCTTATAAACAAAATGACCCGTACGGATTTTATCGTACGGGTCATTTTTTATTCGCTTTCCGCAGCGGTTATCTGCGACATGAACGGTTCATTTTCCAGCTCTTTACTGTAAATGACACAATTATTTTTGCCACGCTTTTTCGCCTCATACAAAGCCTTATCTGCTTTATATAAAAGCACTGCATCATCTGTACCATCTACGGGATAAAACGATACGCCTACGGATATCGACAGCGGCACCTGGACATCAGCTTCAAGTCCCAGTTTTTCGATGCCTGCTCTCAGCTCATCCGCTTTCATCAGCGGCAGACGGCTATCCTTAATGTTACGCATAATGATCAGAAACTCATCGCCGCCGATGCGGCAGACGATGTCGTCGATCCGGAACTGCTTGCTGATCTCATTGGCGATCCGGCAGAGAACCTCGTCACCGAACAAATGTCCATGCCTGTCGTTGACCATCTTAAAATTATCAACATCCAGGAACATGACCGCAGCCTTTTCCTTCTGCGGTTCGCAGAGCATCTGCTGCAGCAGGCGCTCGCCATAAGCCCTGTTGCCAAGCTTGGTCAAAGCATCACTCTCAGCCTGCCTTTTCCAAAGTCCGATCTCACGTTTCATTTTATCGATACTGACCATCCTGCCCACGATACTGAGCATGACGCCATAATTTTCTTTATCCCAGATCGAATTTATATGGATCCTGTACCATTTTTCTTCGCCGAACTTATTGATCAGCCGGACATCTTTAACATAACCGCTGTTCTCTTCTGTCAATGCCTTGGTCAGCTCCGCCAGCTGCTGCAGATCCTCCTGTAAAATAGGCATACTGCTGTAAATGGCCTCTTTTGCGTTTGTGACAACACATTCACCGCCAAAAATATTTTTATATTCATCCGAGAAAATGATCAGGTCTTTTTCAAGATCATAGTCAAAAATTATATCGCCGCTCATGGCAAACAGCGCCTTCTGTTTTTCGCGTTCTATTTCCAGCAAACGCGCAACGCGGCTGTTTTTATCCATATCACAGCTATAGCATTTTTTACCGCTGAATTTCTCGGTATTGGGATGCTGATAGTGATACACTACCGCCGGCAGCCCGTCGTCTGACTGTAAAATTTCCGGCAGTCCAGGAGCGATTTTCAGAAAGCACTGCAGAAGATCGGGGCTGAATGCGCCGCATTCGCCTTTTTCAATCATTTGCACCGATTCTTCATGGGTAAAAGCACCTTTATAACAGCGGACACTGGTCAAAGCGTCATAACAGTCGGCCAGCGACACGATCTGCGCATAAATAGGTATCTCTTTGCCGATCAGTCCGTCAGGATAACCGCTGCCGTCCCATTTCTCATGGTGCCAGCGGCAAATATTGTAATGATAGCGGTACTGCTCTTTATTCTGCTTCAGACTGTCGATACTTTCCAGAATCTCACAGCCGTACAGCGTATGCTCCTTCATAATTGCAAATTCTTCTGCCGTCAGCCGACCGGGTTTATTCAGGATATAGTCCGGGATCGCGATCTTGCCTATGTCATGCAGTGCCGCCGCCATCGAAATATCCTCGATGGTCTTATCGCTCATTTTATATTCGGCATTCTGCCGTCCCAGCTCCTTCAGCATGATCTTTGTCAGCTGACGGATACGCTGGACATGCTGTCCTGATTCGCAGTCGCGGAATTCAACGATCGTACTCAGGGTATCGATCATAGCCACGTTGAAATTACGCAGCTGTTCATTCTGCTTTTCGATTTTCGTCATCTGTTCCTGGACCAGCTTTTCCAGTTTATAACGATAACGGTACAATTCGATGATATTATTAACGCGCTGGCAAATATTATCTGGGTTGAACGGTTTTAAAACGACATCAACCACACCCAGACGAAAACCTTTGGAAATAGCATCGTTGGACGATTCGGCCGTGATCAGAAAAATAGGCGTTTTCTCAGTCAGGCCTTTGCCGTTCATAATTTCCAGAGCTTCCAACCCGTCCATGATCGGCATCACGATATCCATCAGCACGATCGCTATTTCCTCGTGATACTGCTCCATCAGATCTACAGCCGTTTTACCGTTATCTGCTTCCAGTATTTCATAGTCACCGGCAAAAAGCTCACACAGGATCGCCCGGTTAAGCTCAACGTCATCGACTATCAGGATTTTATCTTTCTGCCTCTCCAAGCCTGTCTGCCTCCTTTTGCGGTTACTTATATCACAGATTGCAAGCAACTGTAAAATTCATAATCATCACAATTCTATATGTTCTATTATATTATTTTTTTGTATTTTACACAATAAAAACTTCTTTTTATAAATAAAAGATCACTATTCCTTCAATAATTGCTGCAGCTGCAGTACCTTCTGCCGCCAGTCATCGCTGTACGCTCCGCCGCCCTGAGCAAAATGCTGCGACCCGCCGCCCCTGCCGCCAAACAGCTCGCCTGCCTTTCTGCAAAGACTGCGGCAATCAGCCTGCGTCTGTTCCCCGCTTCCCAAAACGAAATTGATCCGCTCCCCGGATCTGTACACGACCGCAGCTACAGTACGCCCGTCTGCCAGCAGTTTATTCAGCAGCAGTCTGGCATCGGCGGCGCTGCAATCCTCCTGTGCCGCCGCGACATATTTAGTTCCGCCCTCATCAACAGCAGCCTGCGCTAAAAGCTGCGGCGCTAAAAATTCATATAATTTAGCGGTCTGTGCTTTTAACCGTTCATTCAGTTCCGTTACTTCTTCCTGCAGCTTCCTCAGTCCCTGCGGTACGCCCTCCGGCTTCATGGAAAGCAGGCGCCCGGCCTGCCAGACGTATTCATTTTTGCGGCGTGCGTCTTCCAGTGCCCAGCGCCCGCATAAAAACTCTACTCTGATCCCATCCTTATGTTTATCAAAACGATTGATCCGGATCAGACCGATCATACCTGTACGTAACGGATGCGTACCGCAGCAGGTACAAATATCCCCGTCTGCCACCGTCACGATCCTCAGCGTACCTGTCAGCTTTTCATTTTTCTTACGCATCACTAGCGCTGGCAGCTCCGTATGCGGCAAATAACTGACCGTGATCGGCTTATCCTCCCAGATCTGGCTGTTGGCATAATCCTCGGCCTGCGCCAGCTCAGCCGCTGTCAATTCTTTATCCAGGTCAATAGTCACCAAACGTTCGCCCATATGAAAACCAATATTATTAGCTCCGAACAGCTTCCAGACCGCATGCGAAAGAATATGCTCGCCGGCATGCTGCTGCATATGGTCCAGCCGGGCCTGCCAGTCCAGCACCGCTTCGACCTGCTCCCCAACCGGCAAAGGCCGCTCACAATAATGCACTACTTCGCTGCCGCGCTGCGCAGCATAAGTCATCTTCACGCCGCCCAGCGTTCCGCGGTCACTCAGCTGACCGCCGCCCTCCGGAAAAAATACCGTCCTGTCCAGAACCACGGCATACCCGCGTTTATCTTCTGCACAGCTCAGCACCGTTGCCAGGCAACTTTTCAGCATCGAATCCTGTTCATATAATTTTTCTGTCATCTTAAAAACCCCTCGTCAATAAAATTTATATTTTTATTATAACACTGCCGCCGGCAACGGTTAAGCAATATCAGCCGCAGTTTTCTTCAGCATTTAATTTATGTTATAATGTGAACACAAAATCAAACTATCATAATACACTCAAAGGAGCAGGCAATGTATAAATATATCCTTTTCGACCTTGACGGCACCCTTACCGACTCGGCACCCGGCATCATCCGCTGCGTACAGTATGCCCTGGAAAAATGCGGCAAAGGCACCTGCCCCGACCGCGAGCTGCTGCCATTTATCGGCCCGCCGCTGACAGAATCCTTCCAGAAAATCTGCGGCATGACTGCCGCAGAAGCAAATACGGCCCTTGAATA
>ERZ860009.597-NODE-597-length-15389-cov-1.885940_pt1 | contig 15389 bp, 17 predicted proteins | sample MGYA00510114_ERZ860009 | MGnify/ENA primary metagenome ERZ860009 (study PRJEB30046, sample SAMN00715177) | human gut metagenome | study: EMG produced TPA metagenomics assembly of the A metagenome-wide association study of gut microbiota in type 2... | reverse complement strand
CGCCACCAAAAAGGGGGAGAAAAAAAAAACCCGCCACTCCATAGAACCCGGGAAGTAAAAACGACAATCCCGTCCACTTACTCCGCCTCATACAACTGCACTTTCTTCATAATGGCGGAAAGCGTATCTTCCAGTGACTGCTTCCCCTGCAGATACTTTTGTCCTTCACTCAGCACCAGATCCCGCACCACACGGTCGTTCCACGTCGGTGTATCAAGACTTTCCAACATTTTTGTCAGGTCTTCCTGCTGTTTTTCAGATATTTTCTTTACTTCATAATTGATCTCATAACTACCGTCCGCTGAACTGCTTCCCATCTGGCTTTCCTGACTGTTTTTGCACTCTGTATTCAGCGCTGTGCGATTGATGGAAAAGCCTTCCGTCATCTGGTTTTGTCCTTTTGCCAAAAGGGCTGTCTCAATAAATGCCCATGCATTTTTATTATCTGCACTTTTCTGTGCCAGCCCAAGGCTTAAAAACGGAACAAACGATTTATGCTCTCCGGCATCAAACAGGGTAAACGTGCCTTTGTAACTGCTTTCTATTCCATAAAGCTGCTGCACATCATTTACACTTGTCAGCGATCCAATCGCAATCTGTCCCCCTCCCATCAGTCGGGACAATGCTGCACCTGTGCTCATACCCAGCAGACCACCCTCTGCGAAACCGTTTGCAATTTCATCGGTAATCCGGTCTTTTTCCGCATAACCATCGGCATCATACAACGCTTTTGCAGTTTTCAGAAACTGTCTGATCTTTTCCTGGTCCACACCCGTTTTTGTTTTCCATGAGGCACTGTCCACATCATAAAGCATCCCAAGTGTAGTCTGCGGTCCCCAGTTTCCGAATACTTTTTCTTTTTCAGAATTCAAAGAACCGGCATAGTTCTCCAGCTGCTTTAAATTCACACCGGCATCGGTCAGATCCTGTGCTCCCTCCACAACGGTACAGTAAAAACGCACCGGAACCTGATTGATTTTTCCTTTCTTTGTATAAACATCTGTAATATTGGTAAAAAGCCCTTCTTTTTCATTCGCTGCTTTTACATAACTGTCTGCCGGAAGCCCGTCAAGTATCAATACGTCCGGACCTTTCCCTGCAAGCACTTCCGTATTTAATGTTTTGATAGCATCCTCCGCAGTGACACCATCCTCTCCCGACATACCGATGGTCTTTTTAACCATCACATCCGGATGGTCTTTCTGATATGCTGTGATCAGCTGCTGCAATGCATTGGAATCCTCCAGCGCATATACGGTAATCTGATTTTGCGGCACCGCAGAAACGTCCGCATCATATGTGTAACGATAACAATGCCGCGCGCCCTGTGAGTCATTGACAAAAACCATATAGTTTTTATCATCGAATTTATACAGTGCCTGAAGTGTTACATTCCTGTCTCCTAAACTTGTAAGTTCTCCGTTTATCAGCTGTTCCGTGGTGCTTCCGCCAATTTTATGGTAAAAAAGTCCATCGTTGTCTATATAATACAGTTCATCTCCGGAATCCCCCATTGTCATTGCAATATTATTGCTGTCCGAATTATCTGACTCGCGGAATTTACCCATTGCCTGCTGCAGCACGTCATCGTTTTGCATACGCTCCGCAAGTGCCCCACTCTTAGCATCCGCAAACTGGATGCCTTTGTCCATCATAAGCGCAAGCTTTGTTCCTGCCGGAATCAGATGATTAACTTTCTCGGAAATATCGGAAAATGCTTTGCTCATCTCTCCGGTCTGTGGATTCACCTCATAGACCACCCAGTTTAAGTCAGTCACGAACAGTTTATTGTCGGCATACACTGCTGAAGTAACAAAATTCTCCGTATCATCACTTTCTTTTCCAGTGGCCTGATATTCGGGAAGCTGCAAATTTACTTTTGTTACTTTTCCGTCTGCTGACACCCGTTTCATTCCGGATTTTTTATTATACCCAAACATTGCTGCCGACCCATCCTCTCCATTTACGGCAGCCACATAACAATCTGTTTTTTCAAGTTCTTTCTGCGACCATGTCTTTCCCTGATCTTTCGAATGCGCAAGAAACAGTTTCCCGTTGTCGTTATCATAGCCAATCAGTGTAAGCTCCCCTTCTTTACTTTTTCCAACTGCGTTGATAACCTGCAGATTGTCCGGCAGGGTTACTTCGCTTTCCACAAAACGTCCTTTGCCGCCCTGTGTGGACGCGGCATCCTCTGTATTTTTCTGATTACCGGTGCCATGGGAACCGCAGCCTGCCAGTAGCCCTGCCACTGTGACACATACCATCAGTAACAGGGAAATTTTCTTTTTCATCTTCATTTCTCTACAATCTCCTTTCTGCCCTTAAGTGTAGCAGAGCTTTCTTAAAATTTTCTTTAAGGGAATCTTTAATTTTCCGGTACATTTAAAGATTTCTTTAAGATAAATCTGCTATACTAAGGACAATTACAAGAATAACGACGAGGAAATCAAATGAAAATTCTGCTGATAGAAGATGACAAAAATTTATGTGAAATGCTGCGCTTTCAATTGGAAAAAGAACACCATGAAGTAGAGATCTGCATGGATGGACGCGACGGGCTGGATCTGGTTCTGCAGGATGCCTATGACCTGATTCTCCTGGATCGCATGCTGCCCACCATGAACGGACTTCTTGTTCTGCAAAAAGCCCGAAACAAAGGCATTTCCACTCCTGTCATTATGATCACAGCCCTTGGAGAACTGTATGACCGTGTGGAAGGACTCGACTGCGGTGCAGACGATTACCTTGTGAAACCGTTTGCGTATGAAGAACTTTCTGCGCGCATCCGCTCCATCGGCAGACGCAATCATGTATACGATGACAACAACCGGTTTTCTTATGCGGATATTACATACGACAGCCGGCTGCGGGAACTGACCGGGCCTAAAGGAGGGATACAGCTTTCCGGGCGGGAAGGACGTCTTCTGGAGATTTTTTTGCAGAACCCCTCGATGATCCTGCAACGCCTGGTGCTTCTTTCCCGCGTATGGGGTGCGGATGCCCCGGTAGAAGAAAGCAATCTCGATACCTACATCCATTTTGTGCGCAAACGCTTACAACAGGTGGGAAGCCACGCAACCATAGAGACGGTGCGGGGAATTGGTTACTGTATCAAATAACACATGGGAGGAAAAGATGTTTCAAAAATTACACCGGCAACTGACTTTTTCTGCACGGTTATCACAGGGGCAATTCTTCTGGCACTCAGCGTAGTGTGTCTGCTTTTGCGCGAAAGGCAATTGTCCAGACGGGATATACCGCCTTTCAGAAAGAACTGGTTTCTGTGATTGCCAGTCTGCAGAGCCAGGATTATATCTCCCATCAGTGGTTAAAGCAAATGCAGGAACAGCATCATTTCACCATTTACCTGTACGATAATCAGGAGTCGCTCTACTATGACCGTCTGCAGGACAGCCACTGGGAGGATCTGCGCAACGCTGTGCTGAAAAAATGCGGTACAGATATCTTTACCGGTAAAGACGGACAAACGATTGCGCATAAAGAACTGACCTATCGTTCTTCTGCAAGAGAAACTTACTATGCCTCTGTCGGATATTTGCTGCGCGGAAACGGACAGATCCGTTTTGTGATTCTCTACGACACTTCCCATCAGACAGGCCAGATTGCGCATATGACCATAGGAGTATTTGCAGCCGATCTGATAACCTTTCTTTTGCTGATTCTGTTCTCCTGGTTCTTTACCGGACGCATGGTACAGCCACTGGAAATTTCACAAAAAAAACAGCAGCAATTTGTTGCCGCTGCCTCTCATGAACTCCGTTCCCCCCTAACTGTAATGCTGTCCGGGCTGGAAACGGTAGAAAAATCGGAATCTTCCACGGAACGGCATCATTTTCTCTCTCTGATCCGGCAGGAAGGACTCCGCATGCAGCATCTGATTGCGGATATGCTGCTGCTGCAAACGCTGATGCCCGCGGAATTTCCTTACAGATCAACGATGCCGCCCCTGATGATCTGCTGCTTTGTGTCTATGAAAAATATGAAAACCTGGCTGCTTCCAAGGGGATTTCCCTGCAGTTTTCCCTTGTGGATGCGGCTTACCGTGACTGCGCGCTGGATACGGAGCGCATCACACAGGTTCTGTCCATTCTTATGGACAATGCACTGTCTTATACCCCACAGGGGGGAAAAATCCTGCTGCTTTTGTCTCAGTCCGCACACCACACCATCTTTGCCGTGGCAGACGACGGGTCTTCCATTCCGGAGGAAGAAAAAGCGCATATTTTTGAACGCTTTTATCGCACGGACCATGCACATACTGACCACGATCACTTTGGTCTGGGCTTATGCACAGCACAGGAAATCGTTCGTGCACATCACGGAAAGATTCTGGTACACGATCCCCGTGACTGCTCTCCGCTGCCTGAAGGTTTTCCACGGGATCGGGGCGTTGTTTTTACTGTGGTACTGCACGGATAAATTTCTAAAATACTATTCTGCTTTATTACAGCAGGCAATTCCCAGCCCGTCCGGTCCAATATGACAGGACAGCCCCAGCGACAGATTATCGCACATGACATCCATACCCGGAAAGCTTTCTTTGATCTGCCGTATCCACTCTTCCGTTACTTCTGCGGTAGAACTTGATGCAGCCATAAGATATAATTTTCCTGCTTCATAAGCCTCCTTAAAATTCGTCTCAAATTCTTTTTTCATTGCGTCTATCATTGCTTTTCTCGCATTTTTCATTCCACGGCACTTCTGATAGACATCTAACTTTCCCACACCAAATTTCATAACCGGCTTAATCTTCAGCACATCTGCTGCCACAGCTGCAACAGAACTGATCCGTCCACCCTTTTTCAGATATGTCAGCGTGCTGAGCCCCACATAAATGACCATATGCTGTCTGTTTTTTTCGAGAATGTCTTTAATTGTTTGTGCACGGTATCCTTTCTCTGCAAGCTCCACGGCATCGAGGACCGAACGGTGCATCGGCGTAGACACGCGTCCATTATCTACAACAAATACTCTTCCGGCATACGGCTCCTCCTGTGCCATTGCCTGTGCCGTCATGCAGGAACCGCTCAGACCGCTGCTGATCGGAATATAGACAAGTTCTTCATATTCCTGCAGCATGGCTGACCACATATGCATCACACTCTCCGGTGACGGCTGGGATGTTGCCACATCCGCACCTTTACGAAGCATTTCATAAAATTCCTCTCTGGAAATATCCACCCCTTCACGATATAATTTTTCATCAATATAAAAAGGCATTGGCAGTACGGCAATCCCCAGCTTAGATGCTTCGTTTTCTAAGATGCCACTGTGGCTGTCTGTCATGATTCCTGTTTTTTTCATAGAATAATCCTGTCCTTTATCGTTTTGTTTTAGTATAACACAAAGCAGGGGACAATTATACTGCTGGCGTAAACTGTAACAAATATCCTAAAATGAAAACTTAAATTCCACTCTTAATCTGGGCATGCGGACGAAAAGTTGGACTGTGTAATGCCTGACATGTTATGAGGTACACACAAGAACAAATATCGACAGCACTTGTATTACTAAAAGCGACAGGATCCCCAGACAAAGTTGTCCAAACCTTAGGGTATCCATCTGCACCAATGCTTTATCATTGGCGTAAAAAGTATCCTGAATATTACGATGTTCCAAATCAAAAGCATTGGAGACAAGCTCCAACAGAATTGAAACATGACGTAATTAAACGTTGCCTTATTAAGGGCGAGCCTGTAAAATTAGTGGCAGAAGAAATCGGATACACACCTTCCTTGATATATAAATGGATTAGGGAGTATCGGGAGAAGGGATGTTTTCAACCCATGAAAAAAACTACTGCCAACATTAATGTAAATCCAAACGATATCACATCTGCGGAAGATATCAATGAGCTTAAAGCTCAGATGCTTGATATGCAGATGGAAATAGATATTCTTAAAGAAACAATCAATGTATTAAAAAAAGACCCCGGCATCGATCAGACAGCTCTCTCAAATCGGGAGAAGGCAGTGATAATCGATGCCCTGAAAAATAAGTATTCACTGCCGGATCTTCTAAAAAAACTAAACCTTGCAAAAAGTAGCTATTATTATCAAGAAAAAACCATTTATGCAGAGGATAAATACTCCAATCTTCGCAAAAGAATCATACAACTGTTTCATGAAAATCGTGATATATTTGGTTATCGGAGAATTCATATGCTGCTTCATCGTGAGGGTATAAAAGTTTCTGAAAAAGTGGTTCGTCGTATTATGAAGCAGGAAAAACTAATTATCAGACGAAAACGCAGACAGAAATATAACTCCTATAAAGGTGAAATAACACCTGCGGTGGAGAATGTTATAGATAGAGATTTCCATGCTACAAAACCAAATCAAAAATGGCTTACTGATATCACAGAGTTTTCTATCAAAGCAGGAAAAATATATCTTTCGCCGATAATTGACTGCCTTGATGGTATGCCGGTGAGTTGGACTATAGGCACTTCTCCGAACGCAGAACTTGCCAACACCATGTTAAGGAATGCTATTGCTACACTTAAACCAAACGAAAAACCTATCGTACATTCTGACAGGGGATGCCATTATCGTTGGCCAGAATGGATACAGATAATGGAAGAAGCAAACCTTACACGATCCATGTCCAAGAAAGGTTGTTCTCCTGATAACTCTGCATGTGAGGGCTTCTTTGGTCACCTCAAAACAGAAATGTTCTATGGACATGACTGGGATGAATATAGCATTGAAGAATTTATCCAGGAGATAAATAGCTATATGGGTTGGTATTGCAAAGATAGAATTAAATCAACACTCGGAGGACTTAGTCCTCTAGATTATAGAAGGAGTATAGGCATAGCGGTCTAAAAAAATGTCCGCATGCCCCTTTTTGTACCACAATCTCTATTTTTCACAATTCTTTTCACATATTTCCAAACAGAAAAAGGCTTTCCGATTTCTCGGAAAGCCCCATAAAATCCAATTTCTCTAGATCTATCAAAGATTACTCGATGATTGTAGCAACACGTCCAGATCCTACTGTACGTCCACCCTCACGTTATTTGAATACCGTATTTCTGCATATTTTCTATGCTTTTAGGTGGCAAAATCTGCAGAAAACTGCTGTTTTTGCATACTGTATTTTTATTTGCCTAAGTTCTTGGCACCGTTTTGGCACCGTAGGTACTTCATCTTCCTTTACTAATACAAACTTGAATTATCGTAGTGCATCTCCTAACTTCCACAGACCACTTTGGATATTTGCTCCTGCACCCTCGATAGCACCCGCTATAATGATTGCGGCAACTATAATTGCAATCGCAATATAATTTTACCTATTAGATGTTGATATTCTTTCATAGTTATGTCTCCTTTCAAATTCTAAGTTTGATAAGCTCCTCTAAGAGATTATGTTTCAATTTTCTTCTATGTATTTCACTACTCTATCTATATTTCCGCTTTCATATTCATCATGTGTTAATTTGAAACACTCATCCTTACTAACACTGCTGTAGTCTATATACCTAGCAATATCTTCTGGAATTAAAAACAAGTTTACTCCTTCTCGTTTCAGCGATTGTAAATCTCCGTGATTGACATCAACAATTACTTCCGCTTCCCAATTTTTTGCTTTAATTGCAGACTGTAAATATTCTTTTAATACAGTACTTCTCTTTTTTTTAAAAATATTAAAATGTCCATCATGTCCAACCTGTGAATTTCTCCCATTAGTTACATAGGGTACAATGGCTATTTTTTTTATCATTAACTTGTTCTCCTTTTCCACTTCTTATAACTTCTAATTTTACTTAAACTTTTTTCACCTTAACAAACTGGCATTTTTGTTATTCTACGATACTTTCAATATAGCTGTAATCAATATTTCCCTTTGTAACAGAATAGAAAAATGGATCTTTTCTAATTGTATCATCTGAATTGATAATAAAATTATTCCAATCGCCTGCCTCGTTGCCATCAGACAAATAAATAGTAACTTTGAAACTATATCCCATATATCCCAAAGATGGCTTTGACCGCTTTACTTCGACGCCATTCAAATTTTCGACAATATGCTGAATCTGCTCTTTGTCGGTAATATGTGTTGCGTTTCCGCTATTGCCATTGAAAACAACTATTTCCATGACCTCATTAGGGTCTAAGTCCATCAAGTCGAGTGGAATATTAAACCATACAACAATGCCCATCAAAAGAATTATCACAACAGACAGCAATATGATGATTTTCTTTTTCATATCAGCTCAACTCCTTTGTCAACTTTCGATTTATCTATTTGCATAATCAATCAAAATCTTTTTGCAACTACTGCAACGATAAGCTTCACAATGAGGGATTCCTTCTGAACCTTTACTCAATTCCAGATCGTCCGATTTTTTAATGCGAAAAACTTTTGTCGGATTATCAACTGCAAAAGTAATGTCTCGTGAACTCATTAGGTATCCTCTTATCATTTCATCACCACAATATGGACATTTCATGAAGATTCACCTCCTATAAATTCCGATTTCCCAGCTCATTAAACTTCGATTGTTCTAATTCTCTTTTTTTTATTATATCATTTCATTGTTCCTTTTTCTATACAATTTTCAAAAGGGCAGTCCGAAGACCGCCCTATCTATTACACATATACTATATCTCTCAACACCACTTATTCCGCACAGTGCCAGATATTGTTCATCATTCCTACCCACTGCATTTGATTCTCCGACTTCAACTGCTCCGTCACTCCCTGCTTTGCTTTCATCTGTTCCACCAATCGCTCCATCATCTGATAACATTCTTCGTCCGTCTGGTGCAGATATTCATTTAAATTTCCATCCAACAGCAATTCCAGATACAATGCTCTATGGTACTCTTTCAGATACTCTGCTCGCATCTGTCCGTATCTGCCGATTTCATAATGCGTTCCTTCCGGAAGTCGGATGTCTGGATAATACAGACCATCCTCTCCCAAAGTGTAACTGATTCCGTTTTCTCCAATGATGTGCTTTCTCAACACTTCTGTTTCTTTGATTTTATCCGTCATATCCATCTATCTCCTTATCTGCTCATTCTGTTCTGATAGCTTCTCTGCAAACGCTTCTGCTCTGCCTGTAACCGTTCCGCTTCTTTCACATTGTCAATAATATCCTGTATTTTGTCAGCCCCGACATACTGTTTCACTCGTTCCAAATCCTCCGCTTTCTCCTGCAAATGCTCCATTGTTCCTTTCTGCTCCTTGATTTTATTCTTGTACCATGCAATATCATCTTCCTGCTGATTTACCTTTGCAGTCAGCTTCTTAACCTGCTCCATCAGACCGACACACTTGATTGTCAGACTTTTTACAAGTTCCTTTAACCTTGTAATCAATGGCAATGCCACCTTTTCACGATAGGCTTTTGCCGACTGTACCACTCCCGGCTCTGGAAGCTGCCATTGTTTTTCCTCGTCATAGACTCTCACATTACGCTCCAGAGCGACCTTAGAACCCGCCATAGCTTCCAGTTCTTTTTGAAGCTTCTGCTGTTGCTTTTCTAATTCCCGGTTGCCGGACAACCGCCTTTCCTTTTCCTGCTCCAAATCCTCATTCTCGGTAATCAGGAGATTATTTTTTGCAGATAAACTGTTATAGCTCTGCTTCGTGGCTATATATGCTTCTTCCAGTTCTGCATTATCTGCCTTAATTTCCTCGTTCCGTCTTTGAAACATATCTCCCATCTCTGCCAATTCTTCCGCACGAGCAAGCTGACTTCTACCATTTTACTTGCTGTCTGCAAAGCCTGTTCTGATTGTGCAAGCTGACTATCAAGCTCCGCAACCTCTTTCGCTCGCTCCTGCTTCTCATAATCCAGCACCGACAGATGTTTATTGTGCGTACCCTTCTGCAGCCATTCAACACCATATCGTTCCATGACCGCCGCCAGTTCCTTTTTCTCGGATTCTATCCACTGGTTCCATTCTGTTGCTCCTCTGGTACCGCCCTCAAATCCCTGCTCCGCCAATGCCCCTTTCAGTGACACTCTGGTATCAAGTCCTCGCTTACTCCCGGTAATAACCGGAACAAAATCAATATGAATGTGCGGTGTTTCCTCATCCATGTGCAGATGTGCCGAGAATACATGAAGATTCGGATTCCTGCTTTGAAAGTCTGCCATGAAGTCAATAAGTATCTGCTTTGCCAACTGCCCCTCCTCACTCCGTGCATTCATGTCATCTCTGTTTCCTATCTGGAAAATCACTTCATAAAACAGTTTCTCCTGCTTCCCCTGCCGGATTTTCTCATAATAGTTATCAATCTTTCTGTCACTCCGCTTCTGCTTCGCATTGTACCTTTCCAGAGCTTCGTCAAACAGTTCATGATACACTGCCTTTATATCCTTGTGGCAAAATTCCACATTGTCACGGCTTCTTTCTTTATCTACATTCTTTGCTGAAAATGCTCTTGTATTGTGATTCACAGAGCCTTTCCCCATCATTCCGCTAATCGTTCTCTCCAATAAAAACCACCTCGCATCTTTTTTTACCTGTATCTTTTAGTGCCGGATACGGCACAGGCTTTGTTACTTTCGTCGAAAGTAACGCAAAAGCACTTTTGACAGCTACCGCCATCAAAAATGCAACCTGACAAGTCAGGTTTTGCGCCCTGCCGGGAGCTTTTATGCCTGCGGCAGTTGTGCCCGTTCCGGTCACTTCATCATCGCTGCCACCGCACCATTTTCCCTTAACCGTATCCTACGGGTGCGTGCCACGCTCCCGTTTTATTCGTCTAAGGAAATTACCATCGGAAGCTGTCCGGCACACCTCGCCTGTCCAGATATTCCCTGCGTGCCTTTTCCTTTTCTTCCTCTGTCGGTGCAGTTTTATACTGCGTATACAGCTCTCTCATTACCAGAGCATCCATCTTTTTCTCTAATGCCTTAGCTATCTCCGGCTCCGTTTCTTCCTGCCCTATGAGAAAATATCTCACGAGCAAAAAGAACAATTCCTGCGAAATCTGCACATTCTTCATTTCAATCCACCAATCCTTTCTGCAAGACCGCAACAACGCAATGTCTATATATTTTGCAACCTTGCAATGTTCAAGACCGCATTTCTGTATACTCTGCATTGTTGCGTTCTTCCCTTATTCCAGCTTTACTTTATCCAGTTCCCAGTACCATGCGTTGTTGATTTTTCTTGCCCGGATACCCAGCTCTTTCTTTGCGTTTTCCAGTGTTCGTTTAGAAATTCCCAGTTCATCTGCCCGGTCAAAGATTTCGTTGCTCAAAACCGCATTCTGTGTTTCCGCAAGTTCCCGTAACATCTGCTTTGCCTGCTCCATTTTATTTGCCTTTGGTGCAATGCCGCCAAGCACCTCATCCACCGTAATCTCATAATCTCCAATCCACTGAAAGCCTTCCTCTGATAAGGCAAATGCTTTTGGATGTCCAAATGCCGCAAGGTTGTTTTTAATCTGAACAACTGCTCTGGTATTCGGTTCTCCCTCTACCCTGCCAACCAGTAATACACTTCTTGCCACTGCGAAAAAATCTATGGAACCCATGCCCCGGTATGCCGCTTTATTGCCGGAAGCCTTATTCATATGACCGATAAGGATAATTGCACACTTTGTTTTCTCTGCCAATGCTCCTAATTTCTTTGTCATATCCCTTGCTTCGTTTGCTCGGTTCATATCCATGCCACCGCCCAGATAGGCTTGTATCGGGTCTAAAATCAAGAGCCTTGCACCAGTCCTTACAATCGCTTCTTCCAAGCGTTCATCTACCATAGACAGTGACTTGTCACTTTCATCAATGACGATAATTCTCTCGCAGTCTGCCCCGGCAAGCTCTAATCTTGGTTTTACTGTATCCGCAAGACCATCCTCCGCAGTCTGGTATATTACATTGACCGGCTCTGTGACCTTCATATTTTTATCCAGTGCTTCGCCCTTTGACAGCTTTGCTGCCAGATTCAACACCATTGTTGTCTTTCCATCCCCCGGATCACCTTGGATAATTGTCAGCTTTCCATAAGGAATGAACGGATACCACAGCCACTCAATCTCCTGCGACTGTACCTCCGACATTCTAATCATCTTTAACTCAATCTTCTGTTCTGTCATTTTCTCCTCCAATTTTAATTTTATAATTGCTACCGGAGAAAACCTCTGCTATACTTAGCTTGTATATACATAGGATAACAGAGGTTTATCCGGTTATCTTTAGTCCTGACAGTTGCCGCTGTTGGGACTTTTTTCTTGTTCATTATCCAGCAAATCTGCAATTCTCCGTTGCTGATTCGGATATAAGTGACCATAAGTATTTAGGGTAATTCTTATATCCTTATGCCCTAATCTTTCCTTTATCAGAATCGGCTCAATCCCTTTGTTGATGAGATATGCTACATGCGAATGCCTTAAATCATGCACCCTGATTTTCTTTACTCCGGCTTTTTCCATATTGTGCTTCATCTTATGCTGTACCGCTTCCTGCACGATAGGGAAAAGTCTTTCATTCTCCGGCATACCATAATGCCCTTCAATAAATTGCTTTATTTCCTGCTTCAAAAATTCCGGTATTTCTATTGTTCGCACAGATTGTTTTGTCTTTGGTTCTGTAATCACATCCTTTCGTTCTGTCCTATAGTACGTTTTTGTGATGCTGATTTGATTTCTTTCAAAGTTTATATCTGCCGGAGTTAATGCAAGTAGTTCTCCAATTCTACATCCAGTCCAGAAAAGAATTTCAAAGATGAGATAATATCTTGTTCCCGGTTCTATAGTCTGAATAAACTGCTGATACTCCTCTGTTGTCCAGAAATCCAAGCTTCTGCTGTCCGAGTTTCCCATCCGCTTTACCTTCTTGCATGGATTCGTATGCAAATCGTAAATTCGTGAAGCATGAGTAAACAAACTGGTTAGCTGATTTTGTATCATTCGCAGATATGATTCCGAAAAACCTTTTGTCTGCATTTCATTCTGCCACTGAATAATCTGCGAAGCTGATATTTCACTCATCATTTGATTTCCAAAATACGGAATAATATGCTGTTCCATCATATAACGTTTGTTTTTCATGGTACGTTCTTTGAGTTCATTCTGTTTGTCCTCAAAATATACCTCCATAAATTCACTCAATTTCATATCCATACTTCGACTGCTATTGAGTTTTTTCTGTCGCTCATATTCCAGAGCTTCCTTTTTTGTGGAAAATCCTCTCTTTCTTCGTTTTTTCTTTTCGCCCTTTGCATTCGTTTCAAACCACTGGGCAGTCCATTTCTTCGTGTCTTTTTCTTTGTAAGCCATTCCTTTCTTCTCCTCTCTTAGTTCGCAGCCAGCTCGTATCCGAACATCTTTTTTGCCCAATATGCTCTTGGAATCCGTCCTGCCATTGTGATATATCCCTGCTCCGCAAGTTCCTTATTCATTGCCTTAACCAACTTGTAAGCATACGACTTGGAACAATCCAGTTCCTTAGCCACATCATCCGCACTCATCATATATTGATAGTTCGCCATATATTCATCCTCCCTTCTCATTCTACAATGCCGTTACAACTCTTGTATTTTTGTTGTGTACGGTTTTCGTAAATTCATATTATCACTGTCCGTAAATAATGTCAATACTTCGTAAATAATATTTTACGGTTTTCGTAATTCTAAAATTATGTAATTTTCACTTTTATGTTTTTCGTAAATGTGATATGATAATAATTGAGTTTATGTTTTTCGTAATTACTTTGTCTATGAAAATAGGAGGTTGCTTATGGGCGATGGAAAGAAATTAAAAGAGTACCTTGATGAAAAAGGTACAAATGTACGCAGAATTGCAAAAGAAACCGGCATTAGTGCCACCACGTTATACACGATTATTCAAAAAGATTCCAATATCCGCTTTGACTTTGCTCTCCGACTTGCCAATGCTTTAGATATTGATGTGAATGAGATATGCTCTGCAAGTCCTTTCTCTGGAGCTATTACCGAAGAAGAAATATATCCCACTCTCCCAGATGGATTGAATGGAGCCTTGGATGCAAGCAGAGTCAAAACCTACTTGAAAAACTCTCTCTATCCACTTATGTACCTATTCGGTAAAAATAGTATGCCGGATGTGGATAATCTTCTGACTTCCTTTTATCAGTTGGATGATGAAGCAAGGAAAGAAGTGGTCGAAACGATACAATTTAAGCTGCAGTATCATAGAGATCCCGAACGAGCAGAACAGGTAAAACAGATTAAGGGATGGTAATTTTATAACACAAATGCTATTATTAAGATATTAGAGATATATGCTACAAGGAGATAAGATATATGGCAAATGATAAATCTTTTCTAACTTATAATCAACAAATGAAGAAACTTCGTAAAGATAAAAGAATTGATTGTAACGGAACTCCACACAAAATATCATTAGTACGCTCCGGCTACTTTAATATGATTAATGGCTATAAAATGCCTTTCACTTGCGGTACTGATGCTCATGGAAATCATATCTATTTTCCTAATACAACCTTAAGTCAAATAAATAGTTTAAAGAAATTTGATGAATCGCTTAGACTATTTTTACTTAAGTACATCACTCAAGTTGAAGAAGAAGTTAGGACTTTAACAGGTTACAAATTTGACCAATATAATGAAAACGGAAAAATACCGTGGTATGAAACAAATGCTTATTCCACCAATGTTACTTTGCAATCAAAAATGAATACTATCTCTTCTGCATATTCTGAGCTAAGCAAAAGCAAGTCAGAATATGTACAGTTTTACATGAAAAACCACGAGCAAATTCCAACTTGGATTATGATTAAAGTTGTGAATTTCTCTACTTTCATTGATGTGCTTCAAAATAGTAAGACAAATGTAACTCACGCTATTTGTAAATTATATTCTATGTATGATGATAATAATTTGCCTAATGTCAAACTATTAATTGGTAGCTTACATTGGTTAAGAAGAGTAAGAAACTCCTGTGCACATAACGAACGGGTTTTTTGTATTCATCAAACACAAGCACGAAACAATTCCGCAAGCGGACGAATTTTAGACCCTTACTATGCACAACTTCCTACATCATACAGCAGATGTACAGAGAAAAATATTTTCGATATTCTCGTATACTTTAAATATTTTCTTCCAAAAGAAGAATTTGCACCAATGATTATGGAATTAAAAAATATGTTAATAGAACTGCAAGGCACTTTACAGCCAAATGCGTTTGACAATGTTAGAGGTCAAATGGGAATAAAAAATTTGAGCGTTCTTGATACATTAATTTCTTTACCAAAATCAAAAATTGAATATCATAAATTCGATACTTTATAACTTACATTAAAAAATAAATATTAACTCTTGTCATAAATTCTTAAATGTGGTAATATACTAACACAGAGAGAGCCATATTGATTATGGCTGAAAAACACTCATGCA
>ERZ860009.595-NODE-595-length-15447-cov-1.639098_pt1 | contig 15447 bp, 14 predicted proteins | sample MGYA00510114_ERZ860009 | MGnify/ENA primary metagenome ERZ860009 (study PRJEB30046, sample SAMN00715177) | human gut metagenome | study: EMG produced TPA metagenomics assembly of the A metagenome-wide association study of gut microbiota in type 2... | reverse complement strand
AAAAACTGCTGACGAAGCAGCCAGCCATGTAATTAAACACACTAATATATATCATGAAAAGAGCGGAGCAACCACACTGGTTCTCCGCTCTTTCTTTTTATTTCTTCTTCAAAGTCACATCACTGATTTCTACTACACCACCCTTATTCTGTCCAAGAATAGCCACGTAACAGTCTTTCAGGATAGCAGCGTCATCATCCGTATCGGACACTTCCAGAGCAGGATTTGACTTCTTACTGCTGATAGCATTCACTACCTGTCCCATGTCATAGTAAACAACCACCTTCGTCCATTTGCCGGCATCCTTGATTTTGAAGTTGTACTGTGCACCGGAAGCATTCGGCTGGGCATCAGCATCGTAATCCCTGCGCATAAAGAAAGTAGTGTTCAGTTTACCGTTATCATTTTTTTCCTCGTTCGTCTGCTTGATATATACGCTGACCGGAGTTCCTGCCTCCTTTGCTTTTGCATAAAAAGTCAACACGTAGATACCTTTCTCCAAGCCGTCTGTAATACGTTGACCAAGAAATGCTTTATACCAGGATGTATTCTTCTCAGCACCCGAATTATCTATTTTCATCGCGTTCGGATACTTGGCATCTCCGGTCTGCTCCCAAGCGATTGTTGTCACTCCGTCCGCCTCATTATTCATAATGAACCACTCACCTGCCGTAGCCTTGTTAGGGTTGGTTACCTTGTTCGTTACTTCCGTAGCAAACTTTTCATTTTTGATCAGATTCTGCGCACTCACGCTTACTCCTGCGATAGCCAAAAGACTAACTAATAATACTTTTTTCATCTTACTGCGATTTTATTGTTTATACGTTATTTCTTATTTTCACTCTGCTTGCTGAATCCTATTTTATTTGTTGAATAACAAACTTATAATTTCCAGATTCTTTCTTTTCGTTTGTTTTTAGTGTGATGCGATAAATCTCCTTACCCCATACATTAGAGAGGCGCGGATCGTCCAATTGGATTGTTTCCAGTTCGGCTTTGAACTGAGTCGGATAGTCCAGTTCCACTTTCTGCCCCTTTACTTCAATCTGAATTTTGCCCAAGGACGGGAAAGTGACATTGCCCCAAGTCATGAAATTCACCTGATTGGGAGCTACGGCCTCATCCAGCGTGTAGCTGTCGGTAATCGTCAGTTTCCGGTCATCCAGTGTATACGACCGAATCCAGCTTTTCACTTTTGCTTCCGACGGATAGGCGGCAGCAATATCAGTAGAGAACATGCGTTTCTTTTCATTGCAAATGGTATTTGTCGCTTTGTATTCCTGTCCGTATTTCTGCGGTATACCATTAATCATCGGCAAATTATGATATTACTCTGCATTGTCCAAATGGTGTAACGGTCTTTACCAAATGTCTGCTTGGTATATGTACCTACCCCTGCATCAAGGATTACGGGAATGGTATTCACGTATAAGGAAAACGTTCCCACATCATTATGATTATGACTTTCGTTATTGAATCCGCTTTGGCGGCCACGAACATTCCATTCTTATTCTTCATGTAACAGAACTCCGTCTCGGGATACCAAGTCACGTCCGGCATATCATGCTTTGGAGTCTCTTTGGCAAGATCATTGCAGCAAAGCAGAGACTGTAGCGAGCGGAACGCATCGTTTCCCATGGTCGCATACGGTTTTCTACCATTCAGCAGGTAAGCTGCAAAATGCATCATTTCATCGCTGTTTACCGCTTTACCAAAACGATAGATCAACAGAGGATCGCCACCACCTTGCGCGGAAGCATCGGCAAAGTTCACCACCCAACCATTACCGACATAAGAACGGGACATATACTCTCCCATACGCCGGATCATCGGTTCATTCAACAGGGATATTCTGCCACCCGTACCATCGGAAAGTATTTGCAAATAATCATAAAGCTTACCTGCCGCGTGTCCCCAATAAGAAGTTCCTTCTTCGCAAGCGCCGTCAGACTTCACAAAGTTGATAAACTTATCCACCGATTTCATCGAACGGTATACAGCTTTTCCAAACGGTCTTTATTGTTCTCCATCAAAAGGAAACACTGTAAAGCATTGGAGTTGCACCAAGGATTCCAGTTATTGATAATCTCGCCCGGCTGCCAGTTGAACGCCATCCACCACATATCGTCATCGTTCATATAAGGGTCGAGGATACGCTCCTTAATAGCTTTGCGCATTTGCAGAGAAACCACCGGATTGATTTTGTCGAAAGGCTTACGGAAGAAATAGTGCACCCAAGCCATCAATGCACCATATCCGCCGGAACCAAGATCAATGATCTGTTCACGGAAATCAGGAAGAGAACGTTTACTGCTTTGCCGGGGCAAGTGAGCAGACAGTACCCATGAATTCATTTCGCAACTCATGTAAGCCCCGTTGAGTAGCTGATCGATGAAGCGTCCTTTGCCTTCCGCCAGTTCTGCCAGCATCAGAGTATTCAATGCCTGACGGTTGGCGTCATAGGGAACTTCCATGATTTTACGATTACCGGTCCGCTCATATTCAAGATAGGCGGTGGCAGGGATCAGTTGCCATTTGTAGTCGAGGAGTTTCTCGCCTGCCGCGATAAGGCGCTGCTTGTTGGGCCCCATCAATGAGTCCCAAGCGGCACGGTCAGTATAGGCTGGATAAGGCACCCATGCCTGTTTCATTACCAGCACATTTTTCAACGTAGTTTCATCTGCCGCTTTTTGCAGCATATCGCGTTCTGTATAGGCATTGGCTTTGAAAGAGAAACTTCCAAAGGCAGCTAACAGAAAAACACAAATTAAATGCTTCATTCGATTCATGGTATTTTGTTCGTTTAAGTATGGCAAAGATAACGCATCTCTCAAAAAGTAAGGTGAGCAAATCATACGAACCTCATGACAAAAAAGTACAGACTTCAAAAAAAGTACATTCAGAAGCTCTCACCCCACCCGTGAAACAGACGCTCTGTTCAAAGCAAACAGACATTCTATTTAGGGCAAACAGAGCCTTCATTCAGAGTAAACAGACATTCCGTTTGAAAAACATCCTGTTGATTGGATGCAATCAAGCGGTCGTTTCATATCAAACGACCGCTTGATTCGACTCGAACGACCGCTTAATTTGACTCAAACAACTGCTCGATTTACCCCAAAGGAGCGGTCGTTTATTATAAACAGAAACTTTATTTGAGCTTCTATAAAATTTCCACCGATGGTAAAACCTGAACTTTATTCCCAATCGCTAAACTCAAAACTGAGCTGCTCCCAAACTCCATGCTGTTCATCCGCCTCCTCTTTCGGATTGGAAACAGAAAGCCCGATCAAGCGGATAGGATGCTGTTCATACTCCACACTTTTCAATAACTCTTTAGCGAGTGGAAGGATGCGGTCTAATGTGTACAACTCCTGCGACTGCGTAATACTTCGGGTTATCTGACTAAAATCATGAAACTTAATCTTCAGAGTCAATGTATTTCCTTTAAACTCTTTACGTTGAAGACGTTCTATTAATTCTACCGCTACATGATACAATTCGATGATAACGGAAGAGTGAACCGATATATCTCTTTCCAGCGTTCGTTCACAACCGATAGACTTCCGAATACGAACCGCCTCAACCGGACGTTCATCAATACCCCGCGAACATTCATAATAGAGTGCCCCCACCTTTCCAAAGTGGGCCGTCAGCATTTCGAGCGAGCATTTACGTAATTGAAGACCATTACGAATGCCCAGCAAGTGCATCTTCTTTGCTGTCACCGGACTACTCCCCAAAAAGATTCAATCGGAAGTCCGGCTATAAAGTCCAGCGCCTGGTCAGGATGTATGGTACACAGTCCGTCCGGTTTCCGATAGTCCGATGCAATCTTTGCAAGAAATTTATTATAGGAGACTCCGGCAGATGCGACCAAGTTCAACTGTTCCCGGATACGAAGCTTTATCTCCTTTGCAATATCAACTGCCAGTGAGATTCCTTTCTTATTTTCCGTAACATCCAAAAAGGCCTCATCCAAAGACAGAGGTTCGATTATATCGGTATACTCATGAAAGATTTCGTGTATCTGACGGGAGACGGACTTATAAACATCCATTCTTCCGGATACAAAAATAAGCTGGGGACATAAACGTTTCGCCTTCTGAGAAGACATGGCGGAACGGACCCCGTAACGACGGGCTTCATAACTGGCTGCTGCCACAACTCCCCGCTCCTCGGCATGTCCCACCGCCAAGGGTTTGCCACGAAGTTCCGGATGATCACGCTGTTCTACAGAAGCGTAGAAGGCGTCCATATCGATATGTATTATCTTACGCTGAAACACTTGTATTCAAATTCCATAGCAAACTTACTATAATTTTCCGAATAAACAGCCTCTAAAATAATATGCACCTATTTTTTTAGAGGCACAGGACATAAAAAAGATTCGATATCATAGCGATTCCATTTCTAATAATACTATATTTGTATATTGTTATCTATAATCTATCAACAGGAAAATATTTGAAATACAAACCATAAAGTAAATTTAGTATTATGAAAAAACTACTATTCTATTTATTCATTCTATGCAGCACTTCCATAGTTGCTCAAAATGGAATTACTTTTGAAGTTGAACAACTCTCCAAGCCCGAAAAATTATATCCCGTGGCTTCCCCTGATGAAATCTACAGATATCTGATGCTATTTGACAATGAATCAACCATTCGAATTACAGAAAAAGACATCTGGAAACCTCCATTTAATGTAATAGCCAAGAGTGAATCTCCTGACAGTTTATTATACTTCGGGTATAATTCTTTTTTCTGCGGTATGTATCAGGCTTATGCAGATCATAGGCCGTTCGTTTTATCTCCGGATATGATTTGGCTACTGATTAATCAAGGTTTTGCCCAACATGTGAATGCCAACCATGAGTCTTTGAGAAAATATTTTGTTAATTTCTCCGGAAAAGAATCTTTAATTGTACAATCCAATAAGAAACTGAAAGACCCGAGTCTTTTATGGGAAGAAATTTTCCCGCAGTTTACGGAACAGATAAGAAAAGAGGTAGGAGGCAATTTGGTTGAAACACTCACTTGTAATTTCTCTACAACGACCTCTTTGGAAAAGACTGTTTCTGAAATAACAATAATGGAAACGGTAAAATCATACTTCGAGTTTATCACCATAATGATTGTTTGCGGTATTCCGGAAATCACGCTTGAAGGGACACCACAAGACTGGGAAAAAGTTTTAAATAAAGCCAGAGGACTAAAAGAATATAAACTCGAATGGTGGATTTCACAACTTGAACCTCTTTTGGAGGAGTTTGTGAAGGCATCAAAGGGAACAGTAAACCAAGAGTTTTGGCGCAATATGTTTAAATGTCATTCGCCAAAGTCATGCGGAGCTCCCGAGACTTTTGATGGATGGATCATTAAATTCTTTCCTTACGACAATGAGGGGAAAAGAAATAATCTAAAACAGATTGTGGGTCGTAAAAAGCTTCCGAGCGAGATAGTAAAAGTTGATTTAAAGTATATTGAAGCATACAATGACACCGTAATTGAAACACCACTGGAGTTGTGGTCCGGTTTCATCGGACTCAAACAAAACAATGAGAATTTTGCACTGAGACCACAAATTGGCTGGATGGTCAAAAAGAAAAACACAGACAACACCGGACTCATAAACAGATTGAAAGCCGATGCCAAAGGCAGGGGTATCAACCTTAGAGTGAAAGAGTTCCCTTCCGTCCTGCTGAAACTTGAAGAAATAAAACAGTTGGAGCTTACCTTTATTAATGAAATTGATATACCGGACGAACTGTCAAAAGTGAAAATCGAAAGGTTGAAGCTATCCGGCAGAATTACTAAAGAAGAGATGCAACGTATCAAAACTTTATTTCCCAATACCGACATTAAGATAAACGGAAGTAGAATATAACAAAAATATTACCGAGTAATTCACAGAAACATAAAAGGAATAATCTGGATTTCATATAAATAAAAAATAGGGGCTGAATTCTGCATTGAGAATTCAGCCCCCGCTATTTAATCTACCTAGAAAACAAACCTATATTTATTCAAGCCGAACCCTCATATCTACTACTGTCGGCTCTACAAAAGACTGACTACCACCGGTTTCACCACGCAAACCATTATTGGAAGTTGCGTCATTATGATTCGGCGACTGATCGAGTACATACCACACTCCGTCCCGTTGTTCGATGTCTTCTCCATTCAGCTTCCAGTAACCGACCAGACCATCTGAACCTGAATCGACAAACATCATATTTTCACGAATCTGATTCGCAGTACGGGCTACCGACCATAAACGGACTTCACTCATAAATCCGTTCCATTTACGATTCCGGTCATAGTCATAAGCATAACCGATACAGAAACGTTCGTTCAAGTCGAATGTCAGTGAGCCTACCGTCTTTTCTGCTATTTTCTCTCCATTGAGATAGAGAGTAGCCATTCCCGCAGAAGCATCGTAAGTGAACGCTACATGATACCACTGATTCAACAGGAATATGGATACATCGGGCATCTGAAGTGCGACACTTCCGGCCATTTGAAGCTCGTTATCAGGATGATTCAAGTCACCGGTACGCATAATCAAAGTACCTTCATTGCCCATAATGGTGCCCAGATTCTTCCAACGTTCGGCATAAACCAATGCTTCGTAGGTGACAGAACCCATTGTTTTATAAGCAGTCGGCAGACGTACATCAAGCCAGCCCGGATTGATACGGTATACCTTATCAATAATAATTGGTTTCCTTACTACAATATAAGTCACGCTCGAACTGCTTATCTTTTCAATGTCCGTACTGTTCACTATTACGGGCAGAATATACGTTACCCCGTCTTCCCCCTTGGTAATGTTCTTTACCGACAATCCGCAGGGATCAGCATACAGTTCGCCTGCTTTAATGGTCGAAGAAGTTCCTGTCATTTCATAGTTATCAGTCGCCAGAAGCTGTCCGGTCGTCCCGTGTTTATGATTGTAGTCATCCACAAGGTCCTGCCCTCCTACCTGATAGTTCACATTTACGTTACTCTTTACCATCGTTGAAAGCCGCGACACCAATTCGCACTCGTAGGTATCCGCTTCAACTTCCACTCTTATCACATTACTTTCAAAGTAAAGTTTCGGCTCCAACAGATCGCTTTCGCTGTCGTTGCAACCCACACTAGAGAAAGACAATGCAACTAGTGCACCTGCATATAAGATTTTGATACGTTTCATTGCTGTTCTGTATTTTCATTAGATTGATTGTCCATATATTCCTGATAAGCCTGCAGATTGATCTGTATAGCATGACGCACAAAATTGTAATCACGGGCATTATCATAGTCATTATCAAGTCGGAAAGCACCGACGCCACCTTTCGGACCATTGGCATGGTTATAAGCAGCCTGAGTCAAAAGTACACCACCGGTAGTCCAGGATGACTCAAAGTTCTCGGTAAAGATGTGCTTACGATAGTCGTAATATTCTCCACACCAGCTTTGCAAGGTACTCACTCTTCGGTCGAGATTGGAGTCGCCATACGCCTGAGTGATGAAATAGTCAAAATAAGGAGCAGATTCTTTGTTAGAGTTCCATATTTCACCGTCAATCATAAAATAGTAATACTTACCATTCGGACGCTCGGTTGCCATCGGACCAAAGTATTTTCCTATCTCTTCTACCAGATAATGCAGAAACTCACCACGCGGGCCACCTCTACGGTCTTTCAGACTGCCTCATATCTTCCGCCGTCACCACCGTTATCGGGTTCCCAGTCAATGTCCAGACCATCATAATCAGTCGCAACAATCGTGTCTACCAATGCTTTGGCATAACGTTGAATGGCTGCGATATGGTCTTCAGCACCTTTCTCTCCACTGGTAAATCCCCAATAAGCTTCTGTTGCCTTATTGACCAGTTTCGTGATTTCCTCACTGGAAGCATTCGGGTTTTCCGCCTGTACTTTTTCTGAAACGGAAGCAGGCGTAATACCAGTTCCAATATTATGCAGAATGTAACAAACCGTGATCTTACCGCCTTTCTTCTTTTGGAAAATCTCCTTATCAGCCAGTTTCGCTTCATTCAAGCCGAATGGACCACTCCACATCGATACCATGTCGATGCTGTCCGGCAAAGAAGCCAAATATCCTTTACGAATAGGTCCCTCGGGAGACCAGTTGCTGAACCATCCGAAGAAAATAGGACGTCCGTAACCCTGACTGGTTGCCTTCCATGCACGAAGATCGGCATAATACTGTGCACTTTCTTCATTGTCCATCGTGTTGTAACCGCCGATATGTTCAAAGTCCTTGCTCTCTATATCGACACACGACGCAATCATTATCCCTATAACAGGAAGTATATATAATAATCGTCTTAACATTTTCATATGAATCATAGTTTAATAGATTTTATTTTTACAATCCCACCACAACTGAGTAGTTGCTTTGTCTTTATCAAGACCGCCCAAGAGCTTCAATGCTTCTTCATAATTGGCTCTATCCTCTGCCGACTGATAGAAACTTACAGGATACACCATACGACGAATACCACCTTCACGAGTAACGCCCTGTCCGCGGTTGGTCTGCACCTGATTCAGTTTCGGATAACCGGTTCTTCTCCACTCAGTCCATGCTTCGTGACCGTTCGGATACAATGCAATCCACTTTTGGATCATGATCTTCTCCAGTTTTTGTTCCGTTCCACCGCTGAATGCGGGTGTTGCAGTAGTAGGAGCCGCAGCATTGTAACTGTAATAGGAGGCTCTCATATTATGGGCAATCGGAGTCAATCCGGAAGCCAGATAGTCGTCTACAGACGAACTGATACCATTTTCATCAAATGACGTGGCAACTCCTTGTTCGTACAGTGCTTCCGCATCACCAAATTCGCTTCCCCATCTCAACGCAGCCTCAGCTCTCAGGAAATAAACTTCGGAAGCACGCATCCAGTAAGTCGGAGTATTCGAGGTAATATTGGGCTTGGAGAAATCGGTATAAATCGTATTCTGCTGATTGGCATTGCCGGGAGGCACCGCCTGATAGTTTTTTCCATCAAAAGCCGCTACCGCATACGCACTGGGAGAAGCTTCAAAATAAGCACTCAAACGCGGGTCCTGATAGCCCAACAAATAAGAAAACATGGAAGAGCCCATGCGGCACTCATTGTATTGATTGGCCAGCCAATCGATGTTGTTACGAAATACCATTCCGGCTCCGGTGCTCATCTGTGCCTCGTCCGATTTGGAAGTCATCACTCCAAACGGATGATTCAAAGCCTGACGGGCATATTTCTGTGCAGTCGTTTCGTCAGCATAACTGATACGCATTGCCAAACGCAACATCAGTGAATTGGCGTATTTCACCCATTTTCTCGTATCACCGGCATATACGGCATCATAATCGGCAACAATGGTTGCCCCTTGTTCCGCTCTCACAGTCAAAATGTCGATAGCAGCTGTCAGATCGGTAAACATGGCATTGAATGCAACTTGTTCGCTGTCGAAAGGTATCACCAGTGCAGGTTCTCCTGCATGGGTGTAAGGAATAGGACCGAAAGATTCAAGCGTTTTATGCCATGCAGATATCTTCAGAATCTGAGCCAAAGCAAAGATTTCCGGTGTTTCGGTCTTTTCGGATTCTTGTTTTATCTTTTTCCAGGAAGACAGCAGTGTCGTATATGAATTGGTATAAGTAGCCGCCACCCAATTGTCCTGCAAGTAATAGGTAGTATTATTACTGCCGCTATACCAGTTATTGTTCTGTCCGAAAAATCCGCTCCACGAATCGGCTGACAGATTATATGCAACCTGATACTGGTTGATGGCATCCGTATCATCAGCCTGAGTTCCTACAGTGACTACAGCTCTTTGCATCGCTGTTACAGCACCTCCGACAGCAACACCATCTCTTATGCCCATTTCGTCGGTCATCTCGAACGGATTGGTGTTTAACTCTTCAAAGTCACAAGCAGTAAAGAGCGACAAAGCGCAGATTCCTGCTAATAGTTTATATTGATTTATCTTTTTCATGAGGTCAGTTATAATTTAAATTTAATACCGAAACCGAAACTTCTCACACTCGGCTGCATAAAATAGTCATTACCTTGACCGTAAGTTCCTACGGACGGAGTCAGTTCCGGATCGTGCGGAGCTTTGCTGTAGAGCATCCAAGGGTTATTGGCAATGAATGACAAAGTAACATCTTTCAGCACATTCTTAAACCAAAGGTCGGGGAACCTGTAACTCAAAGTCAGCTCTTGCAGACGGATATTGGTTGCACTATACACATAATATCCGGAAGTGGTATAGTCACCCGTACCTATCAGCTGATAATACGATTGTGCATCCACTCTCCCTTGTCCGGGCAGTAAGACACCGCCTGCATCGCGTGCTTCGGCAGATGCTTTGGATACTCCGAAGCGATCGAGAATAGCTTGGGTAGAGGAAGTTACCACACCACCAAAACGTCCGTTAATCAGGAAGCTGAGTCCGAATCCTTTGTATGACAGCGAGTTGCTCCATCCCAGATTAAAGTCCGGTGACGTCTTGCCCAAGAAAACGGGTTCACCTTGTTCGAGTCCGTACGAACCGTCTTGTTTGATTTCAACATACCCCTGACTGTCTTTCTTCAGGAAAGTATTGGCATATATATCGTTGATGCTGCCGCCGACTTTTAATATAACGCGTCCATTGTCTTTCCTTACTTCCGGCACGTTGATAGGCTCGGGACTCATGTCGGTACGATAGTTTTCCACCATTTCTTTGATTTCGTTGACATTGCGCGAGAAGGTCAGATTGGAGGAGAAGCTAAAGTCTCCGAAGCTGTCTCTGTATCCCAACGATGCTTCCCAACCGTGATTTTGTACATTACCAGCCTGCAAATAGATTTGTTTGTAACCCGAAAATTCCGGCAAATCGCCAATAAAGGTCTGATTGTACGTATTTGATTTATAGTAAGTAACTTCGGCACTCAGTTTATTCCATAAACGTACACTCAATCCCAATTCATAAGAACGGGTACGTTCTGCCTTGAAATCAGTAAAAGGATAGATGCCCGTGGGAGCCAGTGCACCACCGATAATCGGAGTGGTCACAGTTCCCGGAGTAAGTCCCGACTGTGATACCGGAGAACCGACTTCCGTATAAGACCCGCGTACCTTTAAATAGGAAATGAACTCGGGCAGTTTCACCATTTCAGAGATAATACCGGACAGACCTACCGAGGGATAGAAAAAGGATTCTTCGCTGGTGTTTACCAACCGGGAGTTCCAGTCATTACGACCTGTCAATGTAAGATAAAGCATACTTCTCCAGCCCAGTTCGACGTTGGCAAAGATAGCGTGATTACGTACGCGACTGTCACCTCCGTCTTCCGAGATACGACCGTTGGAAGGGTCGATGTTGCTGGCGGCAAACAGGTTTGTTACTCCGAGCAAGGTTCCTTTGTAGCCTCTTGCCAGCGACCAGTAGTTAGAGTAGCTATAACCCAAGTTGGCAGAAATATTAAAATCGTTGAACTGCTTGTTGATATTCAACATAAAGTCGGCATACTCCTGACGGTCTTTGTAATTGCTGTAATCATACAGACCTTTCTTTCCTTCGGCAAATTTCTGATCGGAAGTAGCATAAACCTTACGTTCAAACTGAACATGAGTATCGTCCATACGATAACGTCCGGCAAGATTCATCCAGTCGGTGATCTTATAGCTCAGACCTACATTAAACATATAACGGCTCTTCTCGTTCGTTGCGATGTTGCGGTAAGCAGTCCAGTAGGGATTCTGCGAACCATAGGTTGCATCGGCAATCGGCCAATACTGTATCGGAATATTGCGGCTCTGGTCATAACGCTCGAAAGTCTTGATATCTTCGAAGTCTTCTCCACGGGGGAAAAGGTAGGCAGAAATCACCGGATTCCAGTATTGTCCCTGCGATACCATGTTTTTATCTTCCTGTTTCACATAGGACGCTCCTAAATCCAACTGCAATTTATCGTCCAGAAAAGTGGCTGTATTGCGAATGGTGAAGTTCAGACGGTCATAAGAATTGTTGGGAACAATACCTTTTGAATTGGTGGATGAAACCGAAGCAAAAGTTTGATTCTGCTTTGTACCGGTAGACAAGGTCAACGAGTTGATAAAGTTGGTTCCGGTGTTGAAGAAATCACTCTTGGGATCATACGAATTCGGACGGGCCAGTTTGTCACCCCAGCTTTCGAACATACCTTCTTTATTTCCATACGTGTTCTGGAATTCGGGCATCATGTACGCTTTGCTGAATTCGGATGAAGAAGAAAATGATATCTGTAATTTACCTTCCTGCCCTTTCTTAGTAGTAATCAGAACGACACCATTTGCCGCACTACTACCATACAAAGCAGCCGCCGAAGGTCCGCTCAGAATAGAGATACTCTCGATATCTTCCGGATTGAAATCAGCAATACCTTCCGTTCCGGCTTTGCCTTCACCCATGATACCACTATCTGTGTTTCCCATATTAGTATTAAACAAAGGGATACCGTCTACTACATACAGTGCATTGTTGTCGCCTTCGATAGATTTAGCGCCACGCATAACGACACGCGTCGCACCACCGACACCACTACCACTCTTGTTGATACTTACACCGGCTATCTTACCATTCAGTGAATTGATGAAGTTGGCATCTTTAATGCCGGTTATATCCTCGCTTTTTATCTGCTGCACATTGTAAGACAGTGCCTTTTCTGCCCGCTTGATACCCAATGCCGTCACGACTACTTCGTCCAGCACTTCCGTATCTTGTTTCATTGTAATCGGGTAAAAGTCCTTATTGGAAACAGCAATCAGTTGAGTTGCATATCCTATATAAGATATTTTCAAACGGGCATTACCGGGACTTTTAATCGAAAAGTTTCCGTCAAAGTCTGTAATCGTCCCTGTAGAACTGCCGTCCACAGAGATATTTACTCCGATCAGGGGTTCACCATTCTCATCGGTTACTTTCCCTTTGATATCTTTGACAGATTGTGCAGCTGCCGGTTTCTTCTCCGTAACTATAATATAATTACCTTGAATCTGATAAGAGAAACCTGTTCCTTTCAAGATTGCGTCGAGCGCAGTAGTCACCGATACGTCTTCCAAGTTAAGATCGGCAATTTTCTTTCCTTTCAATTCGGAATCACTATAATTTATAGACATCTTCGACTGTCTTTCCACAGTTTTCAATGCATCTACTACAGTGATATCTTTCTGCTGGATAGTAATTTTACTATCACTTTGAGCAAAAGCAAGGGTCTGCATCAATAATAGACCTAAAAAATGAGAAAGACTCGCTTTTGAACAACATTATCTGCTCTTTTTTCGTAAATTTGTAGCATCTTTTTAGTATTAGTTAATTGGTTATTATTCTATGATCAATTGAAATAGCGTCGAGATACGCTAATATTAGAAGGACAATGATTTCACATCCGGGAGAAACGGCCATTTCTTCCGGATACTTTTTTGCATAGTACATTAAGTTAAAAAAGGTTCAACAATCGTTTTTCTATATTTTATCAGTTATATAGCATTTATTCCCCTTAATTATATATTTCACATCCCCTGCCACCTGTGTTATTATCTTCATCACCTCTTCCAAAGTGGCTTGCTGTTGAAAACGGAAACTATACGATTTATTGTTCAGGCTGTGAAAGCTATAAACAAAGGTATAGGGAAATTTGCGTTCGAGACTCGTAAAAATCTCATCGAGATGCATATCACTGAAAACCAGCTCTCCACGCTGCCAGGCAGTCACATCCTCTATCCGAGGCGATTGGAGGCTACGTTTCCGGGTCTGTTTATTATACGTTATCTGCTCACTGGGTTTAAGTATTACATTAGATATCAGATTATTAAATTCTACCTTCACACTACCTTCCAGCAGAGTTGCAATCAGTTCATTGTTCTCCGGATAGGCATTCACGTTAAACTCTGTACCTAAAGCTGTTATTTGAAAATCATTGGCTTTCACTATAAAAGGATGTTTTTCATCCGGCTTTACCGGAAATTTGCTTCGCCAATCAAATATACACTTCTGGTCTTACCGGCAAACTGCTCCGGGTACAGTAAGGTGCTTCTCGAATTTAGCATCACCCGGGTACCATCGGGCAATGTAAGTTCACGTATTTCCGCCGTTGGTATGAAACATTCTACCAAGTCTTTTTGCGGTTTGTCTTTCTCCAACATCAGATAGATAGAAACAGACGATACTGCCAACAGGAAAATAGCTGCTGCTCTCCATATAAGTAACTGATACTTTTTACCGGAACCGACAGACTGCATTCCCAGATTTTGTTGCATCCGTAATATGGACTGTTGCATTCCGCGAGGTACTTTCTGTTCTCCCGCTTGTTGCCACAACGTGTGAAGTGCTTCTTTTTTTTCTTCCGCATGATTGTCGTCAGCCAACCATCGCTGCCTTTTCTACGCGTAGCCAATGAATACTCATTATGCCCGAATAACTCTATGATCTGTTGAATATAGTTTTTCATCATTAATTTCTTCCTTTATACACTAAATACAACTAAAAGAAAAACACTACTTAAAGGAAAATAGAAAAAATAAAAATAGAAGCACTTTTTTTAGTTCTATCAGTGCTAAATACACCTGGTGCTCTACCGTACGGATGGAAACATTCAGCTTTTCTGCGATTTCTTTATAACTTAATCCCTTAAAACGACTCAGCTCGAATATTAACCTTCGCCGTTCAGGCATTTTTTCCAAAGTCAGGCGAACAACCAGCAACATTTCTTCATAATATATATTATTAAGGGCACCTTCCCCTTCTATCAATTCATGAAGCACTGTTTTCTCAAGGTATCCTTCCTGATATTCCCGTTCGATTTGCTGATGCTTGAAGATATTCAGAATAATGTTTCTGGTCATTATAAAGAGGTAGTTATCTAATTCATTTTCATTGTCAAGCCATATTTCCGGTTGTAACCAAAGCTTACAGAAAATATCTTGAGCAACATCTTCAGCATCAACTTCCGACTTAAGCAACAGCTGGGCATAATTCTTTACTTTCGGAAAATTAGAAATAAAAAAACGCTGAAACTTCAGCTCAATTTGGTTAACATTATTTTCCATATCCGCTAAGATTATTATCGATTACAAGTATAAAAGTAGACATTCTCAAAGATTAGAACATAATAAAGATATATTATTAATACTTGTTTGCATATATTTATAATTATTCCGTATATAAAACAAAAACACATAAATATTGACAATACCAAATAGCCATATTATCATACCAAAAGAGAATAGAGTGATAGGATGTATAAGAAATTGACTTTGTATCTAAAAAGAGATAAAATAAAGGATCAACAATAAAAAGGGGAGTAAAAGAGAAAAACTGCAAAAAGAAAAAGCTCTGATAATCAGAGCTTTCATTTGTTTTTTAAGTGGAGCTGGAGGGAATCGAACCCTCGTCCAAACGAGGAAATCATAAGCTTTCTA
>ERZ860009.594-NODE-594-length-15448-cov-1.320081_pt1 | contig 15448 bp, 22 predicted proteins | sample MGYA00510114_ERZ860009 | MGnify/ENA primary metagenome ERZ860009 (study PRJEB30046, sample SAMN00715177) | human gut metagenome | study: EMG produced TPA metagenomics assembly of the A metagenome-wide association study of gut microbiota in type 2... | reverse complement strand
CTGATTTACAGCGATTAAAATCGTGTTTTGGAGAATTGGTAACGGCAACCACCAGTAACCACCAAAAAGGACCTTGTTGACCTGTAAAGGTGGCATCGCAGAGGAATTCATTCGTTTGAAAAATGACATCATCTATCTCTTCTTCAAGGATATTGATACCGAAATCGCTTAGGATATTGTCAGCCATACATTTGTTTTAAAGTTTAGTCAATTGTGTCTTATAGTTCTTCATCGCACGATGGATCTTCTGTTCGCATATAATCAGAAGCATAGAACGAATACCATCTTCATCTACAAATTTGATAGGCATCTTCGTGGTATAACCCAATCCATTTACCTTCGGTATTTTAATGGAATAGGATTTGATGGTTTTTCCTACATACGATTTATAATCAGAAATGCCAATACATTCTGCAACTGTTGCAGCTCTGTAGAGAGTGTTTCCATTCTCTCCTTGGGAAACTTGAATTTCACCAAAGAGAGGATGGTTCACTACTTGTAGTTTTTGTTCATCCATAACTTTTACTTTTAATAGTTATCAAAATTCAGTTCACGAACTCTGTTTTCCTTTTCCATCACAGGAATAATACCGTACTTCTTTAGGAATTCATAGAGGAAGAGACGACCTTTCTGTGTCCACTGAGAGTGCTCACGAGAGGTGTTATTCTCCAATCTTACATGAACGCTTTTCATGTATCCCTTATCCTGATAGCCTGCATAGGGTAGCCACTGACCGTTTACGCAATACTGAATCTTTTTCTCGTGAAGAAACTTGTTGAGTTGTACTGCCGTTGTGCCGTATTCTTTTGCAATTTGAGTGATACAAACGCATGACGGAGTGGACATGATGTAATCAACGAACGACTGACGAACTTCCAATACACGAATGGTTTTTTTCTGCCCCTCGATAATATCCTTCTGAACTTCGTTACGTTCCTCGGCAAACTCACGAGCTTGTTTTTCCTTTTTGAGGTTGGTTGCCAACTCAATCAGGAAGTCTGGTTCATTCAATGCACGCTCGATTGTTTTCTCAGTCAAGTAGGCACCATTCTTACGAATTGATGGCAAGACTTCTGATGTTACCCACTTGCGGAATTTCTTTGCTCCTGGCTTGCGACTATCCAATATAATATCATACAAGCCGTTTCGTTAATAAAACTCGCAATTTGCTGTCTTCCAAGCCTATCTACGATGGGGTGCTTACTAAGCACATCATCTCCTAAACGTTGCGCAGTCTTTGTTGACACTAAACCTAGTATTTTACAAATGTCTGATAAACTAAACTTCGGCTCTCCATCATTACCTACAATGATTCTCACTTTTCCAAACTCGGGGCTATTGAAAATCTGAAATTGATTTGTTTCTTTCATATTTGTGTAATTATTTTGTGATTAATATTTTTCCATTCATTATTCTCTGCCGCCATTTACGCTTGTATTCCAACCGGCTTCTCTCCAGCGATTCAAAGCAGAAGCGGCAATGGTTGCAACTCTATTAGGTTTATTATATGTACTAGATAGTAGTTCGCTAGTTTGGTTGTTATTGTACAGTCTGACGACGTACTTTACCAATGTCTCATTTTGCCTGCATATATCTGCATAGATACGCAGGTACTCTTTTTTGCGTTGTGCATTTGGCATGTAAGCATCCTGTGTGGCCTTGATGGCGCACATATATATATTATAATAGTCTTTCCACCGTTCCTGATTATCAGGAGAACCACCTGCACCCAAAATGCGATCAATGTTTTTCTTGTAGTCATTTAGCTTGTTGGTAAGTTTTTCACCTTCCACTTTCCAAGCAATGTCTAATGCCCTCCTTGACGGTCTGCTATATTCAATGCTTCAATTTTGGCTCGTTTTACCATTGCTGAGTCAAGAGATTCTGCCATCTCTACTTGGTTGTAAGCATTCAAACCAGAGAGCGTTCTATATCCCAGTTTGTTCTTTTCACTGGCTGTTTTCTTATAGCTGTTATGTAGCAGCCAATAGTAATAGTCTGGTGTCAGTGTGCCAGAACCGATCTCCATTACTGTAACCTGGTTCATCTTTGATGCATCATGGCTGTAACTTACGCTCTGAGCCTGAGAAGTCAGAGCAATACAGCTAAGTCCGATAAGTCCATATAGTTCTTCATTTTTTCTTTATCAATGCGTCGTGACTTGATCTTTTCCAACGATCCAAAGCATCATTGGTAATCTCAAGTTTTGACCTGTTTATATTGGTAGCTTCTTCCAGTACCCCATGCGGAGGTGGATAAATTTCCATGTCTCGAAGTAGGCTCTATTCAAAGTGAGCTCAATGTTGTCAAGCGACATGTTGATGGATGCCATAGTCAACATTAGGTCATTGGTAGAACAGGCTGCTACACCTGTTGCATACAAAACCAAATCAGAAACAGATTTGTAGAGCTGTTTCCCTTCTCCATATACTCGCTCCAACATTCTCTTGTTTACACTGATAATCAGCGTATCTATCATTCTGATTTTCCCTCTCTTTATGATTTCCTCATTGTAATCCTCCAACAAGTTTTTGTAGTCACTGATTCTATCAGAGACATTGTTGTAGGTATCATACATATTCATCGAGGTACGAAGAGATTGATAGAGTACATCAATCACATCGAACGCTCTGGTATATTTGTCCAGTTCTACATTCAAATCTTTGTATTCTACGGCAGCCGTTTTACTATAGTCGTGTAATAGTTGATTACTCATTTCCAAAGTAGAACGAGCCAACAATAGGCTTCTTACCTGCTTATGGTCATTGATATATGCTTCCAATGCCGCAGGATCACTTTGTGCCCAGACAAAGGATGGTAGGGATAGAAGTGCAGTTAATACTAATCCGAATAGTCTATTCATGTTCTGGTTCCTCCTCTGATTTGATTGTCGGTGATGGATCTGGTTCTGTCATTTGACCGACAGGCTTTCTTCCTTCTTGTTTGGACCTATTACTGTTACCTGATTTTGCAGCTTCTGTGGCATTATTCATCCACCTTTCTAGACTTTCCTCCAAAATCGTTTGATGCCTTCCTTGTTCATCATTGATTCTTGGACCTATACGATTCCACACATCGGTAATATTCAAGCGATAGTACATCATCTTTTCAAGGCTCACCAAGTCAGCATAGATTTGAGTTAATCGGCTATCTATCTCACGTGCTACTTCCAAACGGTCAGAAGACCACAGCAAATGATAGGTATCTTCGGTGTTATCGGTATCAGCAGGTTCTGATTTGATGTACTCTGTACTTACTTTACAGTTCGGGTATTGACGAGCTATTTCAGAAACTCGGTTGTTGACTAGCTGCACTTTCTTTCGTTCATCATCATCAGGATTCAATTCAAGGATATCGACCACCTCGGTGTCTGTATATTCAGAGGTCAGTTGCCACGAAATCTGAATGATTGCTCGGTGAATTTTGATACCTAAGAAATACTTTGGTTTTCGGGCGATTGATACTGTCGCTGAAAAAGTCACAATACCTTTGATGTTCGGCATTGTTGCCTTTCTGTAGTAATGTAACCTTCCCACCAACCATCTCCTTGCCAAGTTAAGTTATAGGCATTTTTGCAATCCTTCATGATAGCTGGTATTCGGTAATAGTCATCTGTTTGAACAGCATTGTCTTCATTGGCTTCTGCCTTTGCCTGTGCTATATCTTCCAACTTTTTATTCCAGGTATTAAGTTCTGCTTGAAGCTCATTAATCTTTGCTTTATTGGCATTATATTTCTGTCTTAATGTAGCAGCTTGTTCTATGGTAGAAGATGCTATCTGCTTTATGATAGAGGCATTTTCTTTCTCCAAAGCATCTATCTGAGACTGGAGTAGAGTAGCGTGCTTCTTGGCATCCGATTCCATTTCATCCAATTCAGAAGTATCCAGTTGATCATTTCCTGTAAGAGTGGTTTGCATTACACATTCCTTGGTATGGGCATTCAATGAGCCACCACAGGTGCGACATTTATATTGAGTAGTACCTTCACCCAACGATACGCCATCGGTACAGGTTACAGAGATGATTACATTCTCACATCCTTTCAACTTGGAGGCATCAGTGGCTTGGTAGTAGTTCTTTGCATCTGTTCCAATGTAATAGGTGTAACCATCTTCATTGTCATTCAGCTCAGCCAACTTTACATTCATTTGAGCTCTGAATGTGTTCAAGTCCATCGAATACGAATCGAAGTACTCTTCATAGGATTCCTCTACAGTATTCCAACTTTTGGTAACAGTGATTGAATAGGCATAGGCTTTCTTACTCTGTTTGCCATTGGTTGTAATGATATAGGAACTTCTCCAGTAATCCATGTCGTAATTGAAACCATCTTTTGAGTTGTTCAACTGCGCAACTTTGCTTCTTGACCATCCTGCATAATTCTCAGAATTACGAAGTATCTGTTCCGTCTGAGTTGAATTAGGATAGAAATTGGCATCTTTTGTATCGAAACGTGTCCAATGTGGTCCATTGATAATATCGTCTTTTCCTGTAGGTGGTTCGTAATCACATAGAATGACAGAACCTGCATCACGTCGGTAGATATACCAACGTTGGGTGTAGTATCTGCCCAAAGACTCTTGATCATAATCAGTCAGCCAAGAAGTCATATTGTAATTGGCTACATTGAATAGCTGATTCACATCAGCCTGTCCACCCATAAGTCCTATGAGTGTTCCTCCAAGATTATTCTCCAGATTATTGAACATTCCATAGGAATTTTTTGCGATATTGACGATTGCCGTAGCCTTGCTAGTCACATTACCATTAAAAGAGTTGTTACCGATAATTGAGCCTTCCGCATTTCCTGCTCCTGAACTAATCAGGCTTACACCTGTATTATAGAGTTGGTCAATATCACTGGCAAGATTTTCCTTGGTGAAGTTTCCACTCACATTGCTTAGATTGTCAATGAAACCTTTCCAATCCATACCTGCATTAGTTAAATCAAATATTGCTCGCACCTCCGGAGTTAATTCCAGAAATACAATATCCTTGAAAGAAAGACGGCTGTTGGTTACGACCGATTCAAACTGCATACATAGATTTTTGGTGTCATTACAAGTCTTCATCAGATAACTTCCCCAATACATCGCATTGGCAGGTTTCTTCAACATCAATCCCGAAACAGTCCAAATCTTCGGCATGATTTTCGCCGATACCATATTATAGATTCTGCGATAGTAATAGTTTTCTTCGGCAGATGCCCACAAACCTAAAGTGGTGAGGGCTTTTCTATCCATGTACTTGGATGAATAGATTCCTGCAACTGCAGCACTTGCTGTTTCGTAATGCTTCAAGATGTCCTGTACCTGATTGTTGTAATAGGATTCTGCAGCAGCTTCCGTTCCATACGCACCAGACATGGCAGCAATGGTTTTGGTATCGTAGTTGATACGATAGTATTGGGCTGACATACGCTGTATGCCAACCAATAATAGGACCACTATGAGTAGGAATCTATGCATTGCTAGTTTACGTTTTTGTGTTACTACTATACAACTAATATGCTATTATACGTTATTACTATATTACTACTTTAGGTAAGATTCAGCACTTTACCTTCATTATTCACCTTTTGTGCGAATGCTAAGGACTTATCAATGCCTGAAAGATTCCAGTCTTTGCAGTAGGCTTCGATAGTTTGCTGGTGTGTACAATGGAGTTCTTTCTTGTAGAGTTTCAAGGCTTCTTTTTCGGCTCTTTCGGTAGTATAGGTCATATAACATTCTCTTGGTTCTTCTACACCAAATACGCCACTGGTGGTTCCTCGACGTATGAAGACTTCTCGAAAGAAACTTCTTCCAGACTTATTCTCCAGGCGATTGATGGTGAAGATTTTCTTGCAATCTACATCGGTCAAACCAAGGATAGCCTTGATATTATCGAAGCGTTCCTTAAACTTGCTTTGGTCAAGGAGCATGACCACATCTGAATTGTTGATGATGGCTTCCTTGACAACAGGACTTCCGATGATGTCTTGAATCTCTTGAGTTACCACGCCCACGGATGCCCAAAACTTACGAGCTGTCTTGTAGAGATACTTGATATACTCAGCCATCAGCGGACTAGCTATCGCTTTCCACGCTTCTTCGATAACCAATACTTTTCGGTTCTTCTTGATACGCATTTTCTGTAGGAACACATCCATGATAATGAGCGTTACAATCGGGAAAAGCAATGGATCATCTTTGATAGCATCAATCTCAAATACAATGAAAGTTTCATCGAACAGTGAACCATCCATGTCTTCATTCAGAGTCTTGTCATGATTACCACCTCTATAGAAGTCTTTCATCATGTAGCGGTATGTAGAGATATCTACACCAGTCAAATTGTTCTCATGGCAGATATCAGGAATACGTTGCACCGAGTATTCATAGAATGTATTGAACGAAAGGGTTTCTACTTTGAGTTCCTTGCGTCTTGACTCTATTGAATCAATCTCTTTGTCGATACGTTGCTCTTGTTGTTCATCCGTTTCTTGATGATTGCGATTGTTGTTTCTATCATCCACCAAAAGACTTTGTCGTAAATCCTCTCGTTGTGGTGGCGTGAATCCATCAAATCCATTGAAATAGACATCGTAGTATTCGGTGATGACTTGATCTATCAACCGGTCTTCGGTCTTGCTGATGGTTGCCTGAGAACCTTTCCAAATGAGCAGTATCAGATTCTTCAAAAATCCTGTCTTCTCCACATTGAGCTCTTCTCGCTTGATACGGAAAGGGTTCATTGTAATTGGTTTCTCTTCAGTATAGCTGATATACTTACCACCAACATACTCACAAAGTCCTTCATAAGAGTTACCCGTATCGACCATTACTACATCGGTATTCTGCTCCCAAAGTTGTCGTACTACGCTGTTCATGTGGAAGGACTTACCGCTTCCGCTTGGCCCTAAACAGAAAAAATTACTATTGTCTGTCAGCTTGTTACGTCCTTCTTTACCAGTAATATCAATCGCCACGGGTACACCTTGACGGTCTGTGTAGCAAATTTTCAATGGTGTATCTTCACTATGCTGGATATTCTCCTTATAGAGAAGACAAGTGGCTGCGTCACTCAACGTTAGGAATCGATCGTAATCTTCACTCATTCCATAGCAGTTGCCAGGGAATGAATTCACGAACAATTCTAACGGTTATAGGCACGTTTGCTGATATGGATGCCCATACGACCAAACTGATTTTCAAGATGATTAGTACATTTCTGAATATCCGTATCAATGTTTGTGCATACGACCAAGTTGTAATGGGTATAGACAAGCTGTTTGCTTTCTCTGGCGATGATTTCCTGTACTCGTTTGATGTCTTCCACTGCCATTTCATTAGATGGATTTGGAATGCTGAATGGCGGTTTTTCTTCTTATCCAACAGGGATAACTCACGCTTTTGATTGGGCATGAATATCATCTGATTGTAGATGACTGTTTCTGCTCCGGGAATGCTATCAATATGAGAAAGCAAATCAACAGGCATGGAAGTGTTATTCACCTCGATATTGGAGAAAGGGCGCACCATACCCGGTAGGTTGGCGTAATCCACATCGACCAAGCTATATACTTTACAGCGTTTGTCGCCCATCTCGACACACTCATCATCAACCTTGAAATTGCTCATGGAGATAGTCTTGTCGGTAAAGTTCATGGCGAAGTAGCGGTCAACATATTCATTGGTCTGCTTCTTATTCAAGAACTCGGCTTTAACGCCACCATCTCGCAATTGGTCTTGTACCTTACGAATCTTGACCAAGAAATTTCTCCACTTCTTTGGATCGTAAGAGAACAGTCTGCTTTTCTTAGCTTCCTGTGTGATGACTAAGTAGCATTCGCTATCCGTATAGGTACGACCTGTAAAGTAGCGGAAGTAGGATTCTGACAAGAACTCCTTTGGGCTATCATCATCGGCTTCAAACTGCTTTCTGGTAAAAATATCCTGTTTATGGATGGCATAGCCTTCACCCAAAGTCTGTACTAAAGCGGAGAACAGATGGGTAAACTCATAATAGCTGTCAATATTGGCTGAATACTTTTGAACCGGATTGGTTAGTTTCAACACTGCTGAGTATTCTCCTGTTTTGGTATAGATTATGCCCACACCGTTAGTATCTTCCACGGAGAAATAGATATCCTGAAAGATTTTCTTGCGTTTGCCACCCGTTCCGAAGGCGGCTACAGAAAGAGCCATGCCTCCGAGAAGGGCGAAAAAGAATAATATTACGTATAGGGTCATTGATTTTATATTTTAAACTTATATCTCAATCTGACATCGCATCCAAGATGATGGTGTCAAGGGAATCCTCCCAATAACTTCTCCAATCATCAAGCATAAGATTGGTTGATTCTTTATACTCACCATTACAATCCTTATTGGAAGCGAAGAAAACGAAGATTTCATCACGAATCATATCACAGAATTGTTGAGCAACCGACTTTCGCTGGTCGTCGGACATGATTTTCAGATACTCTTTACAATCTTTTGTCTCAGGATAAAGAGTGATATAGATAAGAGTTCCGCTTTTATCATTAAAGCTAACACAGACTTTATCTGAATTGGCTGGTGAATGGGCTACAAGGCGGAATGATACTGGAAGAAGGGCTACATGCGCCTTACTCTTTCCTGGAATTTTAATGCTGACGATAAATGGTTTCATGACTTTTTCTTGTTTGGATTATTTGACTGGGTTGCTTCAGTCGAGGGCTTCCCCATGTATGAGTTCTGCATCACCTCTCTGAATACACTGATATTGGAAATGCACTCGATATCAAAATCGGTTTGCCATTCTGATTTGATGTAGTTCAAATTCATTGTCTTATTTCCATCGGCGAAAATGCTCTGATTGGGAAGTTCATCCAAATCATCATCTTCATAGCTGCCGGTGGCAATGAAGTAGAGGATGTCATAGTTGATGGATGCCAATAGATTCTTGGCAATTCTTTTCAACGATTTCTTATCTGTGTGACGTACAATTTCTTTCATGTCCTTGTCCGTTTCAATAGCAGTAGACATAATGAGTGAGCCATCGAGATTCAGAAAATTCAGCTTACATGTACCATCCTGGTCAAATGTAATTGCCATATCGAAAGAATCCGGTAACGTTGTAATACGTCGTCTTGAGCCATTTTTATCGTGTATTGTTTCTGCTAATACTAAATTCATGTATTTGTGTTTGTGAGTTTTAGAATAAATAAAATAATCTCAATTGAAGCTTGGCATATTGTTTGGATAATCCTCCTGCAATGATGCCATGGTCAAAGTCTATCATGTAAAATGATGTATTCGACTGCTCGGTAGAGGTGAGGTATTCACTTTTGGATCTTTAAGCCCCAAGGCCATTAAAGGTTTGCCTTTGAATGATGGAGGCTATAGTAGAACTTGGCCATTTCGGCCAACGATGGTACATAGCTTCCTGGTTGTTTCAGTGTCTCTTCCAACATGCTCTTTCTCGGCAAGGTTATTCCTGTCTGTGCCTGAGTAATGATATCGATAATTGAACTGGAAATAGTGAGGAGTTTATAGGTCAGCACTTCCCCTTGCTGATAACCCAAGGCACATCCTTCAGAATATGGCATCTTGGGTTTGTAGATAATAGTGTTCTCTTCTTCAATGCCATCTTCTTTACTGGATTCAATACACCTTCTTTTCGCTTGCCATCTATGGTTGGATACATCATCTTACTTGTTATAGGCTTTTTGCTGAAACAATAACTTCCCATGGCATCTTGTAAAGCTATGGCTTTTCCATGCTTACCGTCGGTATCAATTATCAGTGCGATGGAATTGCTATCGGGTCTTTTACTGATATATCCTTCTTTTTGCAAGTAGTAACCGACTTTCACCGTATCTACCGCATTTATAGGTTGTGGCTCCAATAAGAGGCGTTTGCTTTCCACCCAACTACTTGTTATTGTCAGACCTCTTTCCCTTTTCTTAGAATGAGCTGCGTTAAACTTCCAGCAGCTAATGGAGGCAATGTGGCTTTCACCGCATAATTGCGTTCATTGATTTTAGCAAAGAAGTTAACTACACCTTTCACATCCGTTGGAATCAGGTAGAAATCATAATTACGGCCATTGTTCAAGAGAATATCATGACTATTGGCTTTTATACCACCATTCATAACTTTTGAAATCCATAATCCTTTATAAGGTTTATACATTCCTTCGGTATAGATTTCGTCTCCAGATATTTGCAGACTGTTAAGTATATCACGTACATCATCACTTTCCATTTAATACGAAGCTTGGCCATCGAACTTTGCATCTTCATCTTTACGTTTGTTGCGTTCGTAAAGTTTCGTTCGCTTTCAGTTGCAAAGAGTTGATCTTCAAATGGAGCTTTCATCTGTAGAGTATCCTGTACTTTTAATCCTTTATGGTAGGGAAAACAAGCATAAACCAAAGCCGTAGAGTCTGTTGTCGAAGCGTTTCTGTCTGCACAACCGTACTCACGCCCTTTTTTGATAAAGACTACACCACTTAATGCTGTACACTCTTCTTGAGTTGCATCGTTCAACTGAGCATATACACCCAATGATAGTGGCTCATTGAAGTTTTTGTCATCTTCAAAGCTGATAACGAAAGGCTTTTTAGCCTGCTCCCAATGAGCTCTTGTATGAGTGGCTGTATTCTGTGCCTGCATTCCGAGCTGTTTATTCTCAGAGCCACTGCAACTGCCTAAAAATGTCAGGATTATAAGGAATACGTAAATATGGGTCATAGCGAATAAATAAAGATAGGCTGCCTACAGAAGAACTACACAAGGTAAGTTTTCCTGTAGGAAGCCCATCGGGTTAGACATTTGTGTTTAATTGAATCTTTGTGTTCATTTTGTGTTTGTGTTGTTAGTTACGTTATACCTTCTTGGAGTGGGCATAGATGAAAACACCGTTGTCTTCTTTCTTGGAATGCAGACCTTTTTTCTGTTTCATAAATATGAAGGCGCCCCGGTTCCCAATGAGACTACCAGTGCTATCAATCCAGCCACGAATCCAATTAAGCAGTAGGCTAAGATGAAACCGACAATAGCTCCACCAATAGCACCGGCTGCCCAATAGATGTAGCGACCCTGCACGCCCATAAATTCAAGAGGTTTTTGTAAACCCTTGAAAATAGGATAATCTTGATATTGCTCTTCGGTCATCGTTGTTCATGTGTTTAAATGAATACTCAGGATAATTTATTCCTGTTAACTTTATGCGCCTACGCCGAAGAACAATGGAAGTGCCTGAGCAGCAGCCACCAAGAAGATACAAGCACCAACAATCATCATGATTGATTTCTTGACATCCTGCTCTTCATTGTTCATTTTTATATAAACTGAGATTGCGCCCACAACCGCCACGATACCGGCAATTGCATAACAAAGTTTCACTACATACGGAATGTATTTAGCGATTTCTGTTGTCACTGTACCCAATGCGGTAGTACCAGCAGAGTAATCACCTGCTGCATTCTGGGCGAAAGCTGCTGTTGTACCTACGGCCAACATCAAGGCCATTGTTTTCATTCTCTGAGAAGAGCAAAGAGACTTTCCCATGCTCATAAATTTGTTTTTGATTTTCTGGATCATTCTTAACTTTTTTGGTTTGTGTATATACTCGTCTGCCAGTTGAGTTTTTTTATCTAATTAGGTTCTCGTTTGTGCGTTTTTGTTGCGCGTTTATATTTGATAGCCAAAGAAGGCTGAAAAACGATGGATGCGCCAATCATAAACAGGCAGGCACCTATGAGTGTCATGATATCTTTGGTTACACCTTCTTCACCGACATTCATCTTAATATAGATTTGCATGACGGAGTAGATGGAGACGATTGCTGACACCGCATAAATAAGGTAGAGCGTGTAGAGCATCATGGTCACAACATAGTCGTGTGCCTGCGCCAACCCATCTGCGCCCCAACTGTAATCTACATTTCCGCACTTGGCTGATAGTCTTTGGACGGCTGTCAATGCAAATCCGATGGTCAGTAATCGAAGACTTGGTTTATAATTCATTCCTTGTTGTCTTTAGCAGGTTGCCTGGTACAGTATCAATATTCATGAGTGCAGTTATAAATTCGCTGCTCTCAAATTCTTTTGAATGTTCAGGTTTGATTTCTTCCATACCTTCTTTGTACAAAGTGATGATGGCGTGGTCGGCTTGCGTTGGAGCATTAATATTTTCGTCCGCTTCTTCTTGAGATACGATTGTCTCGTTGTGGTTTTCAGCTTCAGCTTCAATTTCGGTTTCCTTTTCATCAGGGTCGGAAGAGAAACTGAATCCGTCACCTTTCTCTCTGACTTCTGTAATCATTTCCTCTGTTTCCTCGGTAGTAAATTCAAAAGTTTCTTGTTTGGAGGTTTGCTGGTCTTTCTTACCATACAAATCTCGTCCAATCATCCAGGCATAATAGATTACATAGATGATGGTTAGCACTGTGGCAAATACTCCAAATACGCTCATATTTCTTTGTTTTCGTGTTTGTGTTATTAAAAATCTGCTGCAAAGGAATAGCTGTTTTTGCGTATAAAGAAACATAGCTACCTTTTGAACCGTTCTTTTAACTGCATTTCAGTAAATAGATAAAATCACACTCTGTTTTCATACTCAAAGAGATGGGATTAAGGCATAAAAAAAAGCCCTTCGATGATGAAGAGCTTTATTATTAGGGTTTTAATAAAATAATGGTGAGTGTGCCGAGTATGAATTTACTTCTTTCGCCACGACTTTTTCTGGAGATAGGTACTGACGTTTTGGAAATCGGCATATCTTTCTGATGCATCAACGACGTGTCTGTCAGCAAATGCACCTTGAATTGTTTCAGTAATGGCTCTGCCTGTTTTATCATTATTGAGATAACAATAGATATGGGAGTAAGCATTAAGGTTGGGTAATGCCTTGCTTATTAACGATGGCGAGTTTAGAATATATGTGTCGGCAAACTTCTCGACAAGAATCTCTGTTTCCCCATGTGCCAAAAGGGTTTTATAAGAAAGAAAATCGATGAAGTCGGTGAATATACAGCACGAAGAGGTAATCACATTTGGATTCATACGAACAATTGAGATAGCTAATGGTAGCATGTGTCCACTATAGATATTACTTCTCAGTTCATAACCTCCATGTACGTTGGGAAAAGCAACAGCCTGACAGTCTCTATCATTGAAGCGAAACTAATCTGCTTGCAATACTTGTCGGCAATGGCGATATCTATGTTTCTTGAGGTAAAGTAGGCTATATCCTTGATACTTTTCAATTCTTCAATGGTTACAAACTTGACGGTTTCTTCCAGTCCAGTAAGAGAGAGTATATCGAATTTAGTTGGTGGCACAGCCGGTGCAATCTCGTCTATCTTGTCCAAAAGGAATGGCATGATGTCTGTCTGATACAGTTGCTTGGCCAATTCAATTATATTTCCACCTTTATCTGTACCTTGGTCAAACCAAATATTATTATTTACATCTACGATAAATGAGGGTACTTCTTCTTTGCGGAAGGGGGAGTGATACCAAAGGCGGTTGCCATTAGTTTTTACGGGTTCCATTCCTAACTTCATTAGGAATTTCTCTAGCTTGATACGCTTTGCTTGTTCAATATTCATCTGAAATATTATTTTGATTAGAGTTTGATGGCTTATTTATAGGAAAGGATTCTGTACGGAGCTCATCCAAAATTTCTATAGGATGGGATTCAATCCATTTTTCCAAATCTTTACGTTTGATGAGTATGGTTTTACCATTGGGCTTGTGATAACGTATCTTTTTCCTGGCTGTAAGATGATAGATGGTTGATTCGGTATAACCTGTATAATCACTTACTTCCTTTATAGTCAAGTAGTGTTTTTTGAGAAAGAATTTATACTCCATCAGCTTGATTCTCTCCTTGATTTGCTGAAGTTCAATCTTGAGTTCATTCAGCGTTTTTTCTATTTCTATTTGATTCATTTGCTGTGTTTTGATAAGTAGTCATTTACATCGTTGTAGTCAAGATAGCGAAGAGACTGGTCACGAACCTCTCGATTGAGTGCGACTTTGAGTTTTTCGGAAGCTTTACGACCTGCTGCATCATTATCCAGATAACAATGGATAATGTCGTAACCATTCAATACTTCCAGGGCTTTCATAACATTTGAAACGGAATTCAGAATGATGCAATCCATTGGGAGTGGCATTGTCAACAGCTCATCGTGTTGCAACCGAGCGGTCTCGTAGGCTAAAAAATCAAAGAAGCCTTCAAAAACACAACACTCCATGGTTTGTTGACCGTTGGTCTGTAGGATAAGCGAAATATCTTTACCGCCGATACAGCGTTTGACATATTTGTTTCGAACTTCCATGCCACCACACATATTGAGAAAAGCAATTCCGTAATAGCTCTTACCACTGGTCAAGGTGTAGTGAACCTCTTGACAATATTTCAAGGCTACCATTACATTTATATTTCTGCTATAGATGTAAGCGAGAAGATAGCAGTTGCTGATTGGCTTTACGCAATCAATCTTTGTATCATCTTTATGGGATATGTTTTGATGCGTAAAAGGCTGATAACTTTGTTGTGGACTTTGGTTTGTCTCACTATAGTTAGATAATGCAACGAGAACTTGGTGCATGGTCATATCAGGATTTAGCAGTTGAACCAAGTTAATGATGTTACCGCCACGTGCCAAAGCAAAGTCATACCAAAGATTGGTACTGCTGTTTACTTTGAACGATGGATTTTCTTCTTTATGCAGAGGTGATAGGAACCAATAGTTGCTTCCAATCTTCTTGTGGGATTGATAACCCAAATCGGTGAGGTATTCCACCAGACTGATATCTTTTATTTTATCTATTGTCATAATGCTATATTTTTTGAGCGATAGGTATAGTTTACTATATATATACCCGATTAAACTTAAACCTTAAACTCGTTATTTACTTGTTTCATTTTTGATAATCTCAGGGTTGTAATGATAGCCTGCGTCATCTTTTGTAATAATGGATTTCTCTGATAGAAGCTTTAGTAATTCTTTCGTGGCATTAGTCCCTTTTTTATAGCCTTTTTTGGCATAGAACTCATTTAGGGCTTTTACCATATCTACGTATTTTTCAGGAGTACGTTGACTGAATAGCTCATCCAAAACTTCTTTGTGAACATTCTCAGGCAATGACGTGAGGGGCATATCCTTTGGTTTACACACCGTAACATGATAGCCTTCTTCCAAAACAGGAAGTGCATTGCTATCGATGTGAAAGGCAAATGGATAGAACTCTTTGTCTCGCATGTGCATCGGACGAACTTCACTGATATCAGTGTTCTGCTTGTCCTTACTGACAATCAATACCGTTTCAGCCTTGTTTTCTAACTCTGTTCCAATATGCCCACGAGTATTGCTGTCATTCTTATTGAGGTGGAGTACGCAATGGATATGCAGGTCGTAACGAGAGACCATTCCATCATTTTGTTGATTACCTCCACCGATTCG
>ERZ860009.588-NODE-588-length-15658-cov-7.481895_pt1 | contig 15658 bp, 15 predicted proteins | sample MGYA00510114_ERZ860009 | MGnify/ENA primary metagenome ERZ860009 (study PRJEB30046, sample SAMN00715177) | human gut metagenome | study: EMG produced TPA metagenomics assembly of the A metagenome-wide association study of gut microbiota in type 2... | reverse complement strand
TAGCTATCTGAACATCGGGAGTCTGAATAATAATAGTCTGGTCAATATAGCCGGAATTGAAGGTAAGTATTTTGTGTCTGACAATTGGGATGTAAATTTCCAGTTCAGCATGAACGTCAGCCTCACTCCTAAGAAAGACTATGTAGAAGGAGACAACAGTGTACCTGACATGATTATCCCTGCGCAAAGTTATATCAATGCGCAGATGACCAACAACTGGTATGTATCTGTCGGTTCCAACTACTATTTCAAGACTCGCAACGAACGCATTCATCCATATCTTGGAGGCGCACTCGGCTTCCAGATGGCACGCATTGAAACGACCGAACCATACACCGGAGACACCTACAAGGATAGTGACGACTCGGAAGAACTTCCGTCACAGGTCTATGTTTCCGGAAGTAAAGCCGGTCAGATGTACGGTTTCAAAGTAGCTGCCGTAGCAGGTATTGAGTATAGCATTGCCAAAGGTTTTGTTTTCGGTTTCGAAATGCACCCTCTGGCTTACCGCTATGACTTGATACAGATTTGCCCGAAAGGATTTGATAAATATAACGCCAGTCACCACAATATCAAAATATTTGAAATGCCTGTGGTGAAACTGGGATTCAGATTCTAAGGATGAATGATTATACAAATGTATAAATGAAAAGAGAAAGCCGTTCAGCTGATAGTGCGGACGGCTTTTCTTTTTTAAAGAAGAATGAAGAGCTTAATGAACAGATATGTGAAACTTTTATCTTTTCTTCCGGGAATATGTCTGATAGTGGCTTGCACCGGGCATCAGATAAAAGGTTACGAGATTAACGGTAGTGCACCTTTGCCCGAATTCGAAGGAAAAATGGTTTATATGAAAGATGTTTCGAGCGGGCAGCCGGTAGATAGTGCAGAAATAATACACGGAAAGTTTGATTTTTCCGATACGGTGACTATTGTGTCGCCCGTAGTAAAAGTGCTTTCTATTCGTGCCAACAAATCGGGACTGGAATACCGCCTCCCTGTTGTCATAGAAAATGGTAGTATCCAAGCCTATATTTCCGATGTGGTTTGCACAGGAGGAACAATGCTGAATGAACGAATGCAGGATTTTCTCATGGCTGTTGATGAATATTCCACAGCCTGCGAGAACAAGCAAACGGAACAGATAAAATCCGGATTTGCGGATTTATTGAAAAAATACATAGAAATCAATGATGACAATGCAGTAGGAGAATATATTCGGACTGCCTATCGTTCATCACTTTGATGCAATCAGATTGCTTTTAAGACTATAAACTAAATTTCCCACATAATAATATCCTCTCCAGATATTTCCTCCATATTTTTATAGAAGGGAATGTTGCATAAGAGAGACAGAAATGCGCCCTTGTGAAAGTCCATATTTCTGTATTGTTATGTTTTGAGGACGTTCCCGTATTTCCCATTCCCTTTTTCCCCCGGGAACGTCCTTTTCAATGACCTTCTGTTGTATATCTCATATAACTTACACTGTATGGAAGAATCTAGTGGATCTGTACTATTGGTAACTTTTCATACAAAGATAGTGTTTTTTACAAATACTTTATATCTTTGCAAAACAATGGCATATGCCGGGATTTAACCATACCACTGAAAATATGAAAACAAAAACTTTATTAGGCTTCTTTCTCCTCTCTCTCATGACTTTTTGTATATCAGCCTGTCAAGATGATGCAGAGATTATTTTATTTAGCGGTTCCGAATTAATCGACGAAACGGGAACCTGTACGAACACGATTTCTTCTACAGTCCTGTATCTTAATGGATGGGAAGTGTCTTTACATATAAAGGTGAAAATGATGTAGAGAAACAACACACCTTCTTTAATTTTAGCCCGTATTTAGGAACTCAAAGTCTTACAAGAGAAAGAGGTCCGATTACTACGGCATGGTTGGAAGATGTATCTGATTCACCTTATCTCGAAGATGTTTTACCTGCAGATAGAACGGTTGTATATTGGGTGGATACAATGATCTTCAGTTTATCTGCGGAGGATTTGTAATCATTTGTACGGGCTTTATTGTAAAGCCCGTATACGTACTTCGGTTGTTTTCTCATTTTTCAATCCTTCTTTTACTTTATTGATATCCGTATTTCCGTAATGATAAGGATACAAAATGTGCGGCTTGATAATTTGAGTTGCACGTATCGCTTGTTCCGGTGTCATGGTGTAGGGTTGGTTGACTGGCAGGAAAGCGATATCAATATCTTTCATTTGGTTTAGTTCTGGAATATCTTCTGTATCTCCGGCGATATAGATGCGGGTCCCTCCCAGAGTAAGAATATAGCCGTTGTCACGTCCTTTGGGATGGAACTTATCTCTGCCGGGAGTCGTATTATAGGCCGGTACGGCTTCCAGTTTCATATCATCTGCCAGTTGAAGCACATCACTGTTCTTCATTTCCTGTCCTCTGTTCAGCATTTTCCGGCAATTAGGATTAGCAATAATTCTAGTCCCGCTTGTTTCGATAGCTGCTATTGCTTTGGTATCGAAATGGTCTCCATGTTCATGCGTAATCAGGATGAAATCCGCCTTCGGCTGTTGTGTATAGTCGGCGTAATCGGATACTGGATCAACGAATATTTTTTGTCCTGCATATTCCAGCAATAAGCTCGCATGTCTGAAGAAAGTGATCTTCAGGCTTTTCCCATTTTGGGTGGTAAATGAATCCATTTCAAAGTTTTGCATCTTTGTAGTCAGGTTAGTTGGGTTGTTAAATGAATGGGAATAAGAAAATCCGTAAGAAAAGCATAATACGAATGCTAATAATAGATTCTTTTTCATATCTGTACAGAATTTGGTTCCCTGCAAAGATAAACATCCGAGAAGATTTATCGGTTCATATTTGAAATGATTCTTTGCGAAATTAACTTTCTTTTTGTGGAAAATAAGAAGGCACGGGAAATATTTCATTCCCGTGCCTTCTCTTATTATTTTATACCTTTACGGTATTCTTATGCGTTCAATGCCTGTTCGATATCAGCAATAATATCATCCGCATTTTCGATACCTACCGATAGACGGATCAAGTCCGGGCGTACACCTGCTTCCATCAGTTGCTCATCCGTCAACTGGCGGTGAGTATGGCTCGCCGGATGGAGCACGCAACTACGTGCATCCGCCACGTGAGTAACGATCGCAATGAATTCCAGTGAATCCATAAACTTGATAGATACGTCACGTCCGCCTTTCAGTCCGAAGGAGATGACTCCGCAGGAACCATTCGGCATATATTTCTGTGCAAGGCTATAATATTTATTGTCCGGCAGTCCGCAATAGTTTACCCAGGCAACTTTCTCATTTTTAGAAAGATATTCGGCTACTTTCTGCGCGTTGCGGCAGTGTTGAGGCATACGCAGGTGCAACGTTTCAAGTCCCAGATTCAATAAGAAAGAATTTTGCGGGCTTTGGATGCTGCCGAGGTCACGCATCAGTTGGGCAGTTGCTTTGGTGATATAAGCACCTTTGCCGAATGCTTTGGTATAAGTCAGTCCGTGGTATGACTCGTCCGGAGTACAAAGTCCCGGGAATTTTTCAGCATGAGCATCCCAGTCAAAATTACCGCTGTCTACGATACAGCCACCTACGCTTGTAGCGTGTCCGTCCATGTATTTGGTAGTAGAATGAACCACGATGTCAGCTCCCCATTCAAATGGGCGGCAGTTGATCGGGGTCGGGAAAGTGTTGTCAACAATCAAGGGAACCCCGTGACTGTGTGCAATGCGTGCAAATTTCTCAATATCCAGTACTTCAAGAGAAGGGTTGGAAATCGTTTCACCGAATAAAGCTTTTGTATTCGGTTTGAAAGCTGCAGAAATTTCTTCTTCGCTGGCATCCGGATTAACGAAAGTCACATCGATGCCTAGCTTCTTCATGGTCACGCCAAACAGGTTGAACGTACCTCCGTAAATAGCGGAGAGCAAACAAAGTGATCTCCTGCCTGACAGATATTAAAAATGGCATAGAAGTTGGCAGCCTGGCCGCTGGAAGTCAGCATAGCGGCTACACCACCTTCAAGGGCAGCGATTTTGGCGGCAACAGCGTCATTCGTTGGATTTTGCAGGCGGGTATAAAAGTAACCACTGTCTTCCAGGTCGAACAGGCGGGCCATCTGCTCGCTGGTATCGTATTTGAAAGTTGTACTTTGATAGATGGGCAATACGCGTGGTTCGCCTTTTTTAGGCGTCCATCCTGCCTGTACACACAGGGTTTCCGGTTTGAATTGTTTTGCCATAATGTTATCGGGTTTTAATGTTTTATTTCAAAAAATGTTTTAATGCTGCAAAAGTAGGGAAAATAATTGTATTTTTGCCCTGTTTATGAGTGAAATGATACTCTTGCGAAGGAGATAGTTAATGTAGTTATGAAAAATAAACTCTATATTCTTTTATTCTTAGCTTTTCTTTTTTCGGGCACAACTCTTTGGGCACAGCAGAAGGCAACCCCGAAGGCGGGTGAAGGTATCTCTTCTTTTCTGTTGAGGCACAACCGCTCTCCGAAGAAGTATTACGACGACTTTATTGAGCTGAATAAACAGAAACTGGGAAAGAACAATGTGCTTAAAGTGGGCGTGACGTATGTTATTCCTCCCATTAAGAAATCACCTTCCGGAAATACCGGGACAAAGCAACAATCTCCGAAAGCTAAATCAACAAAAATAGGAACTACCCTCAATCAGCCTCTGTTTGGAAAACAACTGGCTGATGTGAAAGTCACTTCCAACCGTCTTGCCGGTGCTTGCTTCTATGTGGTCAGCGGACATGGAGGTCCTGATCCGGGTGCTATCGGGAAAGTTGGTAAATACGAATTGCACGAAGATGAATACGCTTATGATATTGCTCTCCGTCTGGCACGTAACCTGATGCAGGAAGGAGCCGAAGTCCGTATCATCATTCAAGATGCTAAAGATGGTATCCGTGATGATTCGTACCTGTCAAACAGTAAACGGGAGACTTGTATGGGTGAGCCAATTCCTTTGAATCAGGTGCAACGCTTACAGCAACGCTGTGATAAAATAAACGCTCTTTACCGGAAAGACCGTAAGAACTACTCTTATTGCAGGGCGATTTTTATTCATATTGATAGCCGTAGTAAGGGAAAACAAACGGATGTCTTTTTCTATTATTCGAATAAAAAGGGAGAAAGCAAACGATTGGCAAATAATATGAAAGATACGTTTGAGTCAAAATATGATAAGCATCAACCCAACCGGGGCTTTTCCGGCACAGTAAGCGGGCGTAACTTATACGTACTTTCCCATACCACTCCCGCTTCCGTCTTTGTGGAGTTGGGTAATATCCAGAATACGTTCGATCAGCGTCGGTTGGTGATGAATTCCAATCGTCAGGCACTCGCCAAATGGCTGATGGAAGGCTTCCTGAAAGACTATAAGGAGAAGAAATAACATTTTTACTTCTCCTTTCGTGAACAAAATAAAAATCTGAATGTTTTATATATGCAAATCGCCTGATGGCTACTTGTAGGTATGCGAATATATATAGGCTAGTGAATATGCCTCCCCGGCATAACAGGAAGATTGCATAGTAGTTTTGTCGTGTTTTATTTTGTGTTTGTGTTGTGACGGTGCTGCGATGTGAATCGAGGTGCCGTTTTTTTTGTCACATATAAAGAAACGGCAGGCTTACAAATAAGAAACGAGCTTACAAATCTCCTAAAGTATATCATAGAATCTCTGCAAGCTCGTTTTATGAGTGGTGCTTTTGCGCACCTTATCTAGTTGTTATAAAGGCATATTACCATGCTTCTTGGGCGGGTTTGTCTGCATCTTGTTTTCCGTCATTTCCAGTGCCTGAATCAGACGTTTGCGAGTCTGTCTCGGATAAATGATTTCGTCAATATATCCCAGCTCGGCAGCCTGATACGGAGTGGCAAACTTTTCTTTGTAGGCTTCCAGTTCCTTGGCCTTTGTTGCTTCGTCAGCTTTGCGGAACAGGATATTGATGGCGCCGTCCGCACCCATCACAGCAATTTCTGCACTTGGGTAAGCGAAGTTCACGTCAGCTCCGGTCTGCTTGGAGTTCATTACGATATAAGCACCACCGTAAGCTTTGCGGGTAATCACTGTCAGTTTGGGAACAGTGGCTTCTGCAAATGCATAAACTATTTTTGCACCGTGACGGATGATACCATTGTTTTCCTGTGTATATCCCGGAAGGAATCCCGGAACATCTTCGAATGTAATCAATGGAATATTGAAGCAATCGCAGAAACGGATAAAACGGCTTGCTTTGTCGCTGGCATCAATATCGAGAACACCGGCAAGATAAGCTGGCTGATTCGCTACGATACCTACCGAACGACCTGCCATACGGGCAAAGCCAATGATAATATTCTTAGCAAAGTTCGGCATCACTTCGAAGAAATAGCCGTTGTCTATAACACGTTCGATAATGTCTTTCATGTCATACGGTACGTTCGGGTCTACCGGAACGATTGTATCCAGAGAAGTATCTTCGCGGTTTGTTTCGTCAGTGCAAGGTTTTTTCTTAGCTTCATCCATATTATTCTGCGGTAAGAAAGAAAGCAGTTCACGGATGCTCATCAGCAATTCTTCTTCGGTATTGCACATAAAGTGAGTCACACCGCTCTTGCTACTATGTGTCATTGCGCCACCCAGCTCTTCTTTACTTACTTCCTCATGAATCACAGCTTTTACTACATCCGGACCAGTCACAAACATGTGACTTTTTTCTTTCACCATAAAGATGAAATCGGTCAGGGCAGGAGAGTAGCAGGCACCTCCGGCGCAAGGACCCAGGATTGCCGAAATCTGTGGAATCACACCGCTGGCCATTGTATTCTGATAGAAAATATCAGCATAACCGGAAAGGCTCTCGATCCCTTCCTGGATACGTGCACCGCCCGAATCATTCAAAGCGATAATCGGGGCACCGTTCTTCAATGCAAGTTGTTGTACTTTCACAATCTTTTTAGCATTGGAAGCTGACAGTGAGCCGCCATATACCGTAAAGTCATAAGCGTAAACAAACACCTGGCGACCGTCCACCTTTCCGTAACCGGATACGATACCATCTCCCGGAATTTTGTTCTTATCCATACCGTAGTTCGTACAACGGTGAACCATCAACTTATCCAGTTCAACGAAAGTACCCTTATCGAGTAACATCTCGATACGTTCGCGAGCAGTCATTTTACCGCTTTCATGTTGCTTCTCTATTTTATCAACGCCTCCACCAAGAGAAGCGATGCGGTCACGTTCCTCGAACGTGGCGTATGCTTTATTTATTTCTTCCATAATGCAATCCGTTCTTATTATTATGCAATCGGTTCTAATGTTATTAATGTCTGTTCGCCGGTTATGCTATCACCTTCTTGAACCAGAATTTCTTTAATGCGGCAGTCTGAAGTCACTTTGTAGTTACTCTGCATTTTCATGGCTTCGATAACGATAGCGGTGTCTCCCGCCTTCATTTCCTGGCCGACTGCAACAGGTATTTTCACTACTTTGCCCGGCATCGGAGAAATGATACAGTCATTCTGTTCTTCTTCCCCTTTCTTGCGCATACGCAGATATTTTGCTTGGCTGTCCACTATTTCTACATTGAAACTGCTATAATGCGTATTCACTTTATAGCTTTTTCCGTTATCACGGCGAATCAGCTGTGCGTTCGAACTGCGTCCGTCCATCAAGATGTTGCAAGTACCGTTTTCTGCCATCACTACGTCTGCTTCAAACGTTTTTCCATCAATGGTGAGCACTACCTTGTTATCTTCCTTGCTGACCAGTTCTACTTCGGCCACACGGTTTCCTATATGAATTTCCATAATTGAATTCTCTTTGTTAAAATTTAGATTCTCAACACACCCTTATGCAATCCGAACTCTTTCCACTTGCTGATAGGGCGGTTGTCGGCAGCCATACCGCTGTTGTTCTCTTCGAGATTCATCAAATAGTCTATATAAGCAGCGATCAGGGCAATATTTTCGGAATATTCGCTGGTGCGCGTAATCCGTTGTTGCAGAAACTCGCTGTTCTTGGCGATGAATCCTGTGTCATAATGACCTTCTACAAAATCAGGAGTATCCATGATGGCACGCAGATAACTGATGTTGTTTTTCACTCCGGTCAATTTATATTCGTGGAGAACACGACGCATCCGCTCAATCGCATATTCGCGATTGGTAGCCCATACAATCAGTTTACCGATCATCGGGTCATAGTAGATCGGAATTTCATATCCTTCGTATACATAACTGTCAATACGCACACCGATACTGTTCGGCTCTGTAATCTGTTTGATGATACCCGGACTTGGCATGAAATTCATTTCAGTGTCTTCGGCACAGATACGACATTCGATAGCGTGCCCGCGTTGCTGGATATTCTCTTGTTTCAGTTGAAGCACTTGTCCGTCGGCAACTTTAATTTGCTCTTTCACCAAATCTACTCCGATCACTTCTTCCGTAATCGGATGTTCCACCTGCAAGCGGGTGTTCATCTCAAGGAAATAATAGTTGCGGTGTTTATCAACAAGGAATTCGATAGTACCCGCACCGATGTAGTTCACAGCTTTAGCCGCCGCTACCGCTTTTTCACCCATGTCTTTTCGCAGTTCGGGAGTGACGAAAACCGAAGGAGTCTCTTCCACGATTTTCTGGTTACGGCGTTGCACGGAACATTCGCGTTCGCACAGATGAATGACGTTTCCATGCTTGTCACCAAGAATCTGGAACTCGATGTGATGAGGCTCTTCAACGAACTTCTCCAGGTAAACCGTGTCGTCGCCAAAGGAAGACAATGATTCGCTCTTGGCAGTGGTATAAGCTTCTTCCACTTCTTCGGCACTGTGGATGAGGCGCATACCTTTTCCACCACCGCCCATAGAAGCTTTCAGCATCACTGGATAGCCGATTTTATTGCAAAGCTCTATGGCTTCTTCTACGCTTTTCAGGTTGTCTTGTGTGCCGGGAACTACGGGTACTCCCGCCTCAATCATTTTGATACGGGCAGCAATTTTATCTCCCATAGCTTCCATTGTTTCCGGATTGGGTCCGATAAAGATGATTCCTTCTTCCTGACATCGACGGGCGAAGGTGGCATTCTCGGACAAGAAGCCGTAACCCGGATGAATGGCGTCTGCATGAGCTGCTTTTGCCACTTCGATGATTTTTTCTATATTCAGATAACTCTCTTTGGATGCTGCCGGCCCTACGCAATAAGCTTCGTCTGCATAAAGCACGTGCTTCGCGGTCCGGTCTGCTTCGGAGAAGATAGCGATACTCGTTATCTCCATTTCCCGGCAGGAACGCATCACCCTTACGGCAATTTCACCGCGATTGGCTACTAAGATTTTTTTTATCATACTTTTTTCAATTAAGTACATACTTATTAATGTCTTCCCGTCTAATGGATATACTCCACCCGACGAAAAACAGTATTTTTTTGATTTGGGGCTTAACAAGTGATACTCTTTCTCCTAATCCACGAGGAGAGGGGCGTCTTACACAAAATGGCAGGTCTTCTGACTGACTCTTGTCTTATTTGCCTTCCCGAATAACATCAGTGGCGTTAAATTAGTTCAATTATAAGACATTGAACAGAGTTTCACAGCAGCGGGACTGTCCGGGATTTACACCCGGTTCCCTATTAATCATCGTCCGTTGGATACGGATTCTGAACCATTTCGGGGGGCAAAGATAAATAAATATTGAATAGGATGTTCCTTTTTTGCACGAAAGTTTCAATTTTGTGCAATGCTTGTCCTTAGTCCGGAAGATAAAGTGATAGGAGCAAAGTATGATGCGGAGAAGTCTTTTCATCGTACGGAGATGATTTGCTTGGATATTAATAGCTGGTCGGGTAAATGCAAACGGGTTTGATTCTTTAATTTGTGTGTAACCTTGCTTCTTTTCTAAACCATCTTTCTCCTGATATTGTTAGGTTGATAGTTATTAATTAAAAGGAGATATTCATTATGAAAGAAAAGAAAATAGCTCGTGAAGAAAGAAACCAGGAGAAGCTAGCTAACGGTGATTGGGTAATGGCAGAGTTTTACGCAACGTGGTGTCCTCACTGCCAGCGCATGAAACCGGTTGTTGAAGAGTTCAAGAAACTGATGGTAGGAACATTGGAAGTGGTGGAAGTGGACATCGACCAGGAGCCTGCCCTTACTGATTTTTATACGGTGGAGTCGACTCCTACCTTTATTCTTTTTAGAAAAGGGCAACAGCTTTGGCGGCAATCCGGCGAATTACCTTTGGAAAGATTGGAAAAAGCAGTGAAAGGATTCAAATTCTGAAAAAGATTTTAATCTAACTCCACGGATATGGATTTTGTCACTTTTGTCACAGATAGTATAAAGAAAGCACATGTATACTGTGCTGCTTGGATACAGTTATTTTAATAAGGTGATAGCAGTTTTTATCTAATACTTCTTGGTTTTAACTAAGTTTGATAGAACTGCTATCATTATATCCACTTTTTTAGTGTATTCTTGGAAAAACTACTATCTTTGTACTGTCGTAATAATTAGAGAAATGGTTATTGAGTTTGAAAAGGAGTATCTTTCAGAACTTTATTATGAAGGTAAATGTAACGATAAGAAGCATCGTTTTCAACCTCAAGTAATAAGGAATTATGTGAAGCGAATTGTCACTTTGGCTGAAGCATTGAATGTAGAAGCGCTTTATCCTTTAAATTCGTTGAATTATGAAGTATTGACAGGGAGTAAAAAAGATATTTCCTCTATTCGGATTGATAAACAATATCGACTGGAATTTAAAATATCGACTACGGACTCTGAACCAATCATAACTATTTGTTCTATTATTGACATAACAAATCATTATAAATAAGAATAGTATGTCTAACTTAGGGTATTCTTTTATTCCGGTGCATCCGGGAGAGATTATAAAAGAAGAATTACAATCTCGTGGTATATCGCAGAAACGATTTGCGGAAGTGGTAGGCGTGTCTTATACGATGTTGAATGATATATTGAATGGGCGTCGTCCTGTATCTACGGATTTTGCCTTATTGATTGAAGCTGCTACCAATATAAATGCGGAAATGCTGATGAATATGCAGACAAGATATAATATGCAGATTGCCCGAAAAGATAAGAATGTTATAGCGCATTTGGAGAACTTACGGAAAATATGTGCCACATTGTTATAATTTAGTTCAACCTCAACTCATGCAGGCATGCCTGCACTTCTTCAAGACTGCCGGTATGTTTTCCTTCATCATCCGACAGTTTGATACATTCCCTCCACTCCTGATTGACATTCATCTTGCATTGCGTCAGTTTCATCACGATGTTCGAAGGTTCGAACCCGGTATCGTTGGTGAGATTGGTGCCGATTCCGAAAGAGCAGCGGATTTTGTTTTTGCAGTATTCTTGAATGTCTAATGCTTTTGTAAAGTCGAGGGCATTGCTGAATACGATGGTTTTGGTTGTCGCGTCGATTCCCAACTCTTTGTAGCGGGCAACCAGTCGGTCGATAAACTCAAATTCATTACCGGAATCGCAGCGCACACCGTCGAAAAGTTTAGCTTGTTTACGGCTAAGGTTACTAAGGAAGATGCCGGAAGTATAGGTATCGGAAAGTGCGATACCCAAATCACCGTCATAAACATTCACCCAGTTTTCGAGTGCCATATAATTGGCATGTTTATATCCGAACTGTGCTCCATGAAACATAAACCATTCGTGAGGGTGAGTCCCCATCATTTTCATTCCATATTTCATTGCGAAGTTGCAGTTGGAAGTCCCGGTGCAATATTGCGCTGTCTCGTTCAGTCTTTTGATAACAGTTTCCTGCACATCAATAGAGAATCTTCTCCGTGTACCAAATTCTGAAAAGCGGAGCTGATGTTGGTTCGATAACTCTATTTTCTCCGACAGTTTGCAAAGAATCCCGTTCATGTCTGCTACATGGCCGAAGAACCGGTTTTTGATTTCAGAAACAATAGCGAGCAAAGGCACTTCATATAAAGTCACTTTATAAAGCAAGTCAGTCACTTCGATGTGGAGATGACAGGCTTCATCCAGATGAATATCAATCTTATTCGGGTCGAAACGAAAAGAAGACAACCACTCCCAGTAGACTCTCGGGAGAAATCTGCAATTCTTCGTCATGTATTCCAACTCCTCTTCCGTGAATCTCAACTGACTAAGATTCTTGATCTCTGCCTTGAGTGTTTCCAGAAAAGCTTCGGTATACTTTGTTTCGTTCCGGTCATTGAAACTAAAAGTACCCATTGCATAGGGGAACAGTTTGATATAAGCGTACGAGGTGGTAAACTTATAGAGGTCTGTATCTAGTAGTGTTTTAACAATCATGACGTTCGTTCTTTTCTATTAATAACGTTGTAAAGTTAGTATTTGTTGAACGAAATAATAGCCTGCTGACAGATAATTATTCCATTTTTGGGATCGATTTATACCTGATTATCTGATATTATCATTAATTTTGCCGTAATTATGTATTAAATAAAAGATATTTGGTATGAAAAACGCTTTGGTATATAGCTGCGTATTACTGTTGTTATCATGTGGCGGAAAAACCGGAGGAACTTCGCAATCTTCTTCCACGAATCAGGAAACACAGGAAAACGCTTTAAGCGAAAAAACTACTGCTATTTCCGAAGCTTTCTCTATGGATTTTTATAAAGGAAGTGATTGGATTATTCCTGATACGCTTTCCGAATCATTGCTAAAAGAACCGGAAGCATCTTCTTTGAAGGTCTATGACTCCGACAGTATTTGCCGGAAACAAGTAGATGGCGTGGAACGTTGTTTTTACAAGGACTCATTGATGAACGGTGCTTATAAGCACTTTTATTTTCGCTCGACTGATTCTTTTGTGTCGGAACCCTATTATTCGGTAGTTGTTTATAAAGACGGAATAAAGAACGATACGGTGCGTCATTACAGTATCTCTTCCCATTGTATGACAAGTCGTATAATCACTCTTGACAGTATTTGTGAACTTTATCAATCTTATTATTCCAACGGATATCCCCATATCTTTTACCAGGCTACACGAGGTAAACTTAATGGAGTACGTCAGAGATGGTATTATGATGGAAAGCCGGACTGGTTTGAACACTATAAAGATGGGAAGCTAAACGGAGAGGAAATGAGATGGCATGCCAACGGACATCTATGGCAGGTTAATCATTATATTGACGATCAGGAAGTGTTACCGACCGAATGTTGGTATTATAGCCATTCGGAATACGCTTATAATGACCCTGACGGGGTAGCGGAGGCTCCCGACTGGTATGAGTATAAATATCAGGCATCAGAAGGGACTCCCTTTTATTACATTCAAGAAATTTATGCATTGGAGAACGGCAAAAAGTATCTTCTGAAACGAAAATATTTTGAAAAGGATTCCGATGAGCCGATATACTTCATGGATGATAAGTGTGATTCTGTAAAACGAAGCATTGTGACGGTCGGAACTCAAAAGCGGCTGGATATAAGGAATTATTCTGGCGGGCGGCTACGTCGTTTCGAGAGTTATCCGTACTCGGAGAAAGGCGTGCCGGGTGTCATGACTGAAATTTATTCTGAAGAAGGCAACCGGATTGAAAAGAGTATGTATGACTATCATAGTGGAAGAATGATCTCCTTGCGTATGTATAGCAATACAGGGGCAGACGTGAAAAAACTTGAATTTGCTGAATATACGAATATGAAGGCGGATAGTTGTAATAAACAGCTTGATTCTGGTAAAGGGCGTTATACAGACAATCAGAATAAACTGTCCGTGCGCTGGAAAAAGGGGGAACTCGCACTGCTGAATTCTCCGGCGAAAGAAGATGAAGATGGATTTATAAAATGGTACTATGATGGGTATCAGTCTGATTACGGTCTGCATTTTTTTCACTATTCAGGGTTTGAGAGCTGGGGCTATTTTGTGATGAGTGATGTTACAGGAGAAGTTTACGAATATCGTAGTATAGATACCCCTTTATTCTGTGGAAAATCCGGTCTTTTCCTTGTCGTAGATGAAAATCCGTATAAGGAAGAATGTTATGTCCGCGTTTACAAGATGCTTCCCGAAGGACGTTTGGCGGAAGTTGCCGCACTCAATCGGGGAGGAGGGGATTATTTTGAGGTTGATTTGGACGATTTTGTCTGGGTGGGTGAAAGTTCATTCATTGCCAATAAAAAAACGTCGGAAGATGAACTTCAATGTGACTTTTATGGAGGATGCTCTGACAGTTGCCTGGAAGAGTACAGGAAGTGTGGCTATCTGCAAATCGACGAAGACGGCTGGGGGTATGTGCGCGTCGATCTTCGTCCTGATGCTTTGCAGACTAAGCAGGAGCTTCCGTCTTCACTAGAAGCTATTAACGAAATGAATGCATGGGTAAAGTCATTGTGAAACCCAGAAACAATGGAAAATCATGCATCCACTCTTCCCCCTTTTTGATAGATATTTTAAGATCATTACTGTCTATTCTACTAATTCCCGGTTGCATCCGCTATTGATAAATAGCGAAAGAAGCCATATTCCCATTATTGTCATTTTATTCATTGTATTAAAGTTATGTTCTATGATAACGCTACTGTCGGGTTATGAGCAGTCAGGCCACCATCTACGACGATTGTTTGTCCCGTGATGTACCTTGCATCGTTCGAAGCCAGAAAAGCGATGGCAGCTGCGACGTCTTCCGGTTCTCCTAAATAAGGAGTGGCACATTGGCCGAGAAAGATGTTGCGTACATCTTCATTCAGGTTATCCAATGCCGCGGGGGTAAGTACCAATCCCGGGGCTACGGCATTGCAGCGGATATTTTTCTTTCCCATTTGGGTAGCGATGTATTTCGTCAGGTTGATGACGCCCGCTTTGCTGGCACCATATAATGTACCGTTAGCATCAGCAGTAAGTCCGCTTATGGAAGCTACGTTGACAATGTTTCCGCCGCCATTGGTAGTCATGATAGGGATGACCTGTTGAGAAAGGTACATAGTGCAGCAGAGATTCAGGTGGAATGCCTCGTCAAAGTAATTGATATCCAGCTTCTCGATGTTAAGGTCACGTTTGGGATCGGTTCCTCCTACATTATTAATCAGTACATCTATTCGTTGATATTCATTCATAGAAAAATCAATCAGCTCTTTGCAACTCTGGAGTTCGGTGGCGGAGAAATAAACATGGCGCACGTCGGCCCCTGCATGAGTAAGTTCGTTGGCAAGCTGTTCCGCCTTTTTTTCAGAATGGTCAGCGATGACTACTTTGCCCCCTTCGGAGACAATGCGGCGTGTGGTTGCTTCGCCGATACCACCGGCAGCACCGGTGATGACAACTACTTTATTTTCGAATCTGTTCATATATTGTGAATTTGATGGTTACCTTCTATTAGAAACAGATGGCAGAGGAATTTGTTAGACCTCATAAACGCTCTTTAATAAGATAAGGTGTCCGATTGGAAAACATTTGCATCTCCTCCGGTTTTATGCCTTGATTATTTAAGAAAACTGTTAAATGTTAATGTCCGGCGGCTTATTTGTTAATGCGGTTCAGATTCTATTAAACCATGTTATAAGATACGCTGCATCGGGCCGAAAATTTGGAGATAACCGAAAAGTCCGTATCTTTGTACTGTGTTTTTCATAGTATTAGATTTAAGGTTAACAA
>ERZ860009.587-NODE-587-length-15694-cov-2.121107_pt1 | contig 15694 bp, 9 predicted proteins | sample MGYA00510114_ERZ860009 | MGnify/ENA primary metagenome ERZ860009 (study PRJEB30046, sample SAMN00715177) | human gut metagenome | study: EMG produced TPA metagenomics assembly of the A metagenome-wide association study of gut microbiota in type 2... | reverse complement strand
TATATGCCGGTGTGCAGGAGAAGATTGCCCAGGAGAGCGCCTGCGGAAGGCAATGATGCTGGATGCTCTTAAAGTCGGGAAGATGCATAACATTGATTACCTGCGTGCAGGCAAAACGCCGCCCCTGATGCTTCATCTGAAGTATAAATTCTATGAAAAGACTATCTATGCCCTGCTGAAAAAGACAATCGGTATTGAGAACGGTAATTTCTTCCCGACTGCCGGTGCTGCCGTATCCGATGAAATCTGCGAATTCGTGCACTCGGTAGGCATCAATATGGTGGTGGGTTATGGATTGACGGAATCTACGGCTACCGTGTCCTGCTTCCTCGACAAGGGGTATGAGATAGGTTCGGTAGGTACTGTCATGCCCGACCTTGAAGTGAAGATTGGAGAAAACAATGAAATCCTGCTTCGCGGTAAGACTATTACTACCGGCTATTATAAGAAACCGGAAGCCACCGCTGCGGCTATCGACAAAGACGGATGGTTCCATACGGGTGATGCCGGCTATCTGAAAGGAAATCATTTGTACCTGACCGAACGTATCAAGGATTTGTTCAAGACCTCGAACGGAAAGTATATCTCTCCGCAGGCTCTGGAAACCAAACTGTCGATAGACCGTTACATTGACCAGATTGCTGTCATTGCCGACCAGCGTAAGTTTGTGTCTGCCCTGATTGTTCCGGTTTATGGCTTGGTGAAGAACTACGCCAAGGAGAAAGGCCTTGAGTACAAGGATATGACCGATTTATTGCAGCATCCTAAAGTGCAGGCTTTGTTCCGTGCCCGCATTGATACGTTGCAACAGCAGTTTGCGCATTATGAGCAGGTGAAACGTTTCACTTTATTGTCCGAACCGTTCAGCATGGAACGGGGCGAGCTGACAAATACATTGAAGCTGAAACGCTCTGTGGTGGCGAAGAATTATAAGGAGCTGATTGATAAGATGTACGAAGAATAAATCGTTTAAGTTGTGTTTGTAGTTCATTTTTTATACCTTTGAAAGCAATACCATATTGAAAAGTTATGAAGGTAAAGAAATGTGCAAATAAAATAAAAGCATTGAATAAGAAAAAGGGGGTATTAGGCTTCCTTTTCTTATTAATGTCTGTGTCGTTAATGGCTCAAACTAATGTTGACTCCTTATTGAATGTACTTGATGAAGAGCTTATTCGTAGTGCTCATTATGAGACGGTTAAGAAGCAACGTATTGCCTTGATAAAGGAGAATGCCTTGAAACATAATATCTCATTAGAAGAGGAATATCGTACTAATCATTTGTTATTTAAAGAATATGAAGCTTATATTTGTGACTCTGCCCGATATTATGTCAATTTAAATATAGGTATTGCAAAGCAAATAGGACGACAAAACTGGCTGAATGAATCAATACTTAAGAAGGCACACATTCTTGCTACTTCGGGACTTTATGCTGAAGCTGTAGAATTACTGAAAACTATAGATAAGCAATATCTTTCCGATGATATGCTTATAGACTATTATATGGCATTTGAAAATATTTATCTTTATCATGCTGAATATGCTCAAGATGATGAATATAGGCCAAAGTATCTTGACAGTATGAATGCTTATAGAGATTCAGTGCTCCAAATAGTTCCCAAAGATACTTATAGATATATTATCATTAAGGGGCCGGTACTGGTTGATCAGAATAAGCAAAAGGATGCAGAAAAACTACTGAATAGTTTTCTATTAGATTTATCTTCCGATACTCGGGAATATGCTGTTGTTACTTCCATTCTAGCTTTCGTTTATCAACTTGGCAAAAAGCCGGATATGCAAAAGATAAATTTGGTGAAAAGTGCTATTGCTGATGTAAAAGGAGTTGTAAAGGAGAATAACTCTCTTCGGACATTGGCAGAAATTCTTTATCAAGAAGGTGATGTGGAACGTGCGAATAATTACATGAAAAAAAGTATAGCGGATGCAAACCTATATAATGCTCGTTTGCGTAATGTTCAAGCTTCCAAAATGCTTCCTATGATAGATTACTCTTATCAGATGGAGAAAGAAATGCAACATAGGAAGTTACAGATTTTCTTGGGAGTGATTAGCTTGCTTTCTGTTTTTCTCATGTTTACTATTGGTTATATTTTTCGCCAGATGAAAAAATTGGCAAGGGCACGATTGGAAGTGGTTTGTGCTAATAATGAGTTGAAAAAACTGAATGCAGATTTGTTAGAAGCTAATAAGCTACAAAAACAGATGAATGATTCATTGACAGAAACAAATCGTATTAAGGAGGAATACATTGGTCGATTCCTCGGGTTGTGTTCTGTCTATATTGATAAGTTAGAAACTTATCGTCGGATGTTGAATAAAAAGGCTGCCTCGGGCAAGGTGGAAGAATTATATAAAACACTCAAATCAACTCAATTCATCGATGACGAACTGAAAGATTTCTATCGAAATTTTGATAATTCTTTCTTGAGTATTTTTCCAGATTTTGTGGAACGTTTTAATAGTTTGTTACCTAAAAGAGAAAACATTGTACCTAAACAAGGTGAATGCCTTACTACAGAAATGAGAATATTTGCATTGATACGTTTGGGAATTACTGATAGTGCAAAGATTGCGAGTTTTCTACGTTACTCCATTACTACTATTTATACATATCGTTCGAAGCTGAAAAATAAGTCGTTGTATCGTGACGATTTTGAGGAAAGAGTAATGAAAATAGGTTCTTTTAAGGCTTAGAAAGTTTATTTGTACTTTAGTTTTTTCTCATTGTACTAGATATTTATGTTGTTGATATATAGTATATAACGTTTATAATGTTTTTAGATTTATTTTAGTTCTCAAATAAAATATATTCATAATTACTGATATTTGCATAACCGTTCTTGGAAGTATAAGACGGTGAAACTTATTGTTTATATTAAATCGAAGTATTATGAATGTAAAAAGAACAAAGCAGTGTCTTTTCCGGTCTTTTCTATTCTTTTCCGGATTACTTATTGCAATGGTAACTTCAGCGCAGCAATTTACGGTAAGAGGTACTGTAAAAGATGCAACCGGTGAACCGGTCATTGGCGCCAATGTAATGGTAAAGGGAACTTCCAATGGTACTATTACTGATATTGACGGGAAGTATTCTGTTTCGGACGTTAATTCATCATCTGTACTTGTGTTTACCTTTATCGGTATAAGAATGAAGAGATGGCTTGTAAAGGACAGCATGAAATCAATGTGATATTATCGGAAGATTTGCAGACTTTGGATGAAGTGGTAGTGGTGGGCTATGGCTCATTAAGTAAGAAAGAACTTTCCAGTTCCATTGTGCAAGTAGATAAAAGTCAGTTTCAACAAGGTGCGATGAATAATCCGATGGAGATGTTGACTGGTAAGGTTGCAGGATTAAATGTGAATAATACGGCTTCTGCCAATCCGAATTCTGGTTCGTCTTTGCAAATTCGTGGTGCAACCTCTATTACAGCTTCAAACGATCCATTGATTGTAATTGACGGTATTGCAGGTGGAGATATTAGAAATCTTTCTTCACAAGACATTGAATCAATGACTGTTTTGAAAGATGCAGCTTCTGCTGCTATTTATGGTACACGGGGAGCAAATGGTGTCATTCTGATTACAACGAAAAAAGGTGTCAGTGAACCGGGAACGGCTAAAGTAACTTATGATAGTTGGTTTGGTGTGAATCTTGTTAATGATGGACCAGATATCCTTTCACCGGATGAATTCCGTCGTTCACGGCGTGGAACAGATTACGGTGCATCGACTGACTGGTATGGTTTGCTGCTAAGAGATTTTTCTTATGATAACAATCAGTATGTTTCTATTGATGGTAGTACGAAAAACGGATATTATGGTGCTTCTTTCAATTATAAAAATGCAACAGGTATAGACTTGAAAAGCGAGCGCGAAGAATACGGAGGCCGTTTTGTTATAGAACAACGTGTTATAGATAACCGTTTGCAACTGAATGGTTCCTTGAATGCTCGTAGAGTGAATGAAACTTGGGGGAATGACGGGATGTTTGACACCGCTCTTTCTATGAATCCCACAATGCCGTTGTATGACGACAAAGGTAATTATTATCAACCATCTTCTCCTACTGGAGCACGTAACCCTGTGGCAGAATTGAAAGACATAGATAATAACGGACAACGTCTGTATGTGTTGGGTACGGCCGAAGCAAAACTGAATATTCTTCGTTCTGAAAAACAGACTTTAAATACCTCTCTTAGTTATTCTTTGCATTATAATGATTTGAAACAACAATATTTTACTCCTTCTACTTCTGGAGAGTCTTATTGGAATGGTTATAAAGGTCGTGCTGAGGTGACATATCAGAAGTGGTATACACAACGTTTGGAGTGGTTAGTGAATTATGCGCTTGATGTTCAAAACCATAGTATTAAAGCTGTTGCAGGCTATACTTACGAGAATGCCCATTGGGAACGTTTGCAAGCTTCTAATAATGATTTTGCTTATGACAACATTAAATGGCATGACTTGGGTAGCGGTAGCTATTTAACTGATGGAAAAGCGCAAATGGCAACGGGACAATCTGCTTCTAAATTGATAGGAACCTTCGGACGTATCAATTATAATTGGAAAAAATTATTAATGGCATCTGCTTCTATACGCTATGAGGGCTCGACTAAATTTGGTAAAAATCATAAATGGGGTGCATTTCCATCAGCTTCTATAGCATGGGAGATAGCGAATATGGATTTTATGAAGAATGCTTCTAAAGTAGTGAAAAGCTTGAAACCTCGTATTTCTTATGGTGTTACAGGTCGTTCCGACTTTGATTCTTACCTTTCTTTGGCTACTTATAGTACTAAGGGTAGTTATTTGATGAACGGTGAATGGGTAAAAGGATATGCACCTTCTGTGAATGCTAATCCAGAATTGGGTTGGGAGAAGAGTATCAGTGTCAATATCGGTGTTGATTTTGTCCTTTGGAATCGCCTTAGAGGCTCTATTGATTGGTTCGATCGTCAATCTAAGGATTTACTTTATAACTATACGGCTCCACAGCCACCGTTTGTTTATAATAATATTCTTGTTAATGTAGGTACTACGCAAAACCGTGGTATAGAACTTTCTATTGACGGTGATATATTTAAAGGGACAAAGGTGGAGTGGACTTCAGGTATCAATTATTCTTATGGAACGACTAAATTGAAAGTTCTTTCCAATAATATGTATCAGGCATCGTATGTAGAGTTGTATCAGAAACCTGGAGTGGGAACCAGCGAGTATTTCTTTCGTGTACAAGAAGGTGGTAAGGTAGGACAATTCTATGGTTATGAATATGCCGGAGTGGAAGATGGAAAGATGCTGATTTATACAGATGAAGGTGAAAAGGTTCCGGTTTCGGAAGCTGATGCTAAATATAAACGTTATATTGGTAACGGAACTCCAACTTCTTTTCTTTCATGGAATAACACATTACGTTATAAAAATTTTGACTTAAGTATCTTTTTCCGTGGTGCGTTTGGTTTTGATATTTTTAATATGCGCAGATACGGTATGGGGCTGCAAGGTGCCGGAACAGACAATGTACTTCGCGATGCCTATCTGAAAGATAAAAACATTGTAACAGGTGGTGGTGTCATATCTTCTTTCTTTCTTGAAAAGGGAGATTACTTTAAATTGGAAAATGTGACATTAGGATATAATTTTACACCGAAGCCCAATAAAATTTTGAATAGTATGCGTGTGTTTGTTTCTGCCAAGAATCTTTTTACGCTAACTGGATATTCGGGAAATGATCCTTCTATTGTATCTGTCAATGGCTTGACACCGGGAGTTGATTCAAATAGTGCTTATCCTACTGCTACTCAACTGAGCTTGGGATTGACATTGCGATTTAAATAATTAGTATAATCATTCAATAGAACGAAAACATGAAATATATAAAATATAACTGGCTGCTATTGGCCGTTCTGAGTTTTTCTTTGTCATCCTGCTTCGATCTTGAAGAGGAAGTTTTTGACAGAGTAGATTCCTCGATTTATTATCAAAATGAGAAAAGTGTACAAGGTGCCGTTGCTTCTATTTATGATACTGGTGCAAGGAGTTATATGGAATATTTTTGGTATCTTCAGGAATTTTCTGCCGACCAGGTAGCATGGCGTTCTTGGAATGGAGGGTTGTGGGGATATGATGAAGCTGAGAAATTTGTTCTTTCTACCCATACTTGGACTCCAGACTCCAAAATTATTCGTTCCACGTGGGAAACCTCATGGACTACTATCGGGCTTTGTAACACATTGATTGCTGATTTGCAGACTCTGAATCCTGCTTCACTTAAAATGACAGAAGAAAAAATGAAATCTTATATCGGTGAAGTACGTACACTCCGTGCATGGGCTTATTATAATATTTTTGAAATTTGGGGTGGTGCTTTACCGTTGAATATATCTGCTGGGACAGACGTTCCTCCTACAGCCGATCCAGACTTTGATACAAGCTGTAAGAAGATATATGACTTTATCATGGAGGAATTGGATGGTTGTGTAAACGATCTTGAAAGAAACAGTGTAAATCGTATGAATCAAGCGGTGAATCGTATGATTAAGGCTCGTTTATTGTTGAATTCTGAAATTTTTATTAAAGAAAATCATTATAACGAATGCGCGATACTTTGTCAGGAGATATTGGATAACAAATATGGTACTTATTCTATAGTAGATGATTATCGTAGTATTTATTCGATGGATAATATTAATTGTCCGGAGGTTGTGATGGCTTTTGCTTTTGAAGTTGGGCAACTTGAGTGTGGTTGGATGCGTGATATGCCTTTCTTACCTTATAATATTTGGGAATATTTTGGTGGTACTTATACGCAAAGTCCTTGGAATTGCACATGTTTAGTTCCTTCATACGATAATTCGGGCAATGTTAATTCATTCGGAGGAACAGATTCTCCGAAATGTTTCTTGGATGCTCCTTATAACGATAAATTGGGTGCAGTGTATGAGCGTTACGATGATAGAGATATCCGTAAGCAAAATTATATATATGATGAAACAATCGGTAACTATAAAGGGATGTTTCTGAAAGGTGCTATTAAAGCCAATTACGGGAAAGGCGAAGCATTAAAAGCAGATGCAGACCGTGATGGACAGCCTATAGTATATGTTGATCAGGTCGGTACTTTTATGAATAAAGGTCGTAATTTAGAAACAGTAATGTCTCCTCGTTGGGGAGAAACAACTTCAGGTGTAAGACTGGTTAAGTATCCTATTTATCCGGAGTCTGTGGGAATCGATTTTCAGAATATAGACGAAGTCGAATTCCGTTTGACCGAAGTGGTATATATGTTGGCAGAGTGTAAAATGCGTGCCGGAGATTCCAATGGGGCGAAAGAACTGGTAAACAATGTGCGTAAGCGTTACTTTACAGCATCAGACTGGGCAGTAGTAAAAGATATACCTGGACCAGGATTTACAGATTTTGATATGGATTGGATGTTGAGCCAATGGGGATTGGAGTTTCTTTCAGAAGGCCGTCGTCGCCGTACAGACCTACGTCGTTTCGATAAGTTTACACAAGGACAATGGTGGTTTTTTGGCAGGGCTACAGAAGACGGCAAGGTACTTCCTGCACAACGTGATCGTAAATATGAGTGGTATCCGCTTCCGTCATCGGCTTTGTTGGTTAATCCGGGACTAATTCAGAATCCTAGTTATAAGTAATATTAAATCAGAGAACTCATGAAGAATATATTCTATTTACTGTTATTGATGCCGTTAATGGTATTAGTGAACAGTTGCGATGATAAGAAAGAAATTGTGTTTGATAGTGAATTACCTCAATTTGAAATAAAAGATAATGCTATTTTATTGGAAGTAATTATGCCGCAGGGCACGGATGCTGATGAGAATATTTATATTGTAGGTGATTTTAATGACGGAGAAAATGCTGTAGGCCAGTTGGAATGGCGTTTGGAAAAAGCTGGGAATAGTGATGTGAAGTGGGGTATTTATCTGTTTCCTTCTACATTCAAGAATGGTAAGACACTGGCAGACGGTTTCTATTTTGTTTCGGAAAAACAAGGAAAGGAACGTACAGTGAAGAATGAAGATGTATCTCATGTCTTGAATGTTGGTGTAGGTACGAGAACGAATGTAACGGTTTCCCGTTGGGCGACTTATTTTGAAGAGGAAGAAGAACCGGATAAGATAGTACATGACGGTTATGTTATTTATGTAGAAGATAATTCCGGCTGGGATGTTGTGACCCTTTATGCTTGGAGCAACGACTCACCCGAATTGTTTGGTGCTTGGCCGGGTATACAACCTGCCGGAACCGAGGTGAAGATGGGGTTACTTATAAATATTTCGATACAGGTGCAGATAATGAGGGGCTGACATATAATCTTATTTTTAATAATAATAATGGAGGTGAACAGTTTGATGCTGCTGTAGTAACACTTAATCGGGACTATTATTTGCGAATCACAAACACCGGTTATGAAGAAATAGATCCGAATCAAAATATCAAACACGATGGATATGCTATTTTTATTGAGGATAAATCAGGTTGGGATGCATTGTCTTTGTATGCTTGGGGCAATGAGTTACCGGAATTGTTTGGTGCTTGGCCAGGTATTCTAACTACTGGAACTGTGATTATTAAAGGTATTACTTATAAATATTTCGATACAGGAAAAGCAAACGAAGGGCTGATGTATAATTTTATATGTAATGATGGTGGTAGTAACCAATTTGATTTGGCAACTGTAACATTGGACCGCGATTATTATTTTAGTATTACTGATAAAAAAGGGGTGGAAGTAGATCCTCAGAATCCAGGTACGGTAGAACCGGATCCCGATCCGGTGGATGGTTATACCATTTATGTTGTCAATAATACCGGTTGGGAAGGATTGGCATTGTATGCTTATGTTGGTATTGATCCCGTCATTGGTGCTTGGCCGGGAATGCAGGCTACTGGAAGCCAAGATATTAATGGAGTGACTTTTACAGGATTTACTATGCCGGTAGAACTTTCTGACACATCTATAACTATTATTTTCAATAACAATAATGGTGGAGTTCAGTTACCGGATCTTCCGATAACCTTAAACCGCGATTATTATTTCACAATCACAGCCGATGCTTGTACGGAAATAGAAGCACCTGTCGCAAACTAAAAACAAAATATATGAAATTCAGAAATTATTTATTAATGATACTTCCGATGTTGTTACTGCACTTCTTCACAGGGTGCAGTGATAACTCAGGAGAGGGTATGGAAGATTTGACTCCCGCAACGGGTAACATAGGAAATAAAGTTGTGTTGTATGAAGCAAATCCTAAAATTTTTGCTCAGACCAATGCTTTAGCTGCTATTACAACACGTTTGGATGAAATCAAATCTTTGGGGACTACTGTTCTTTGGTTGATGCCTATTTATGAGCAAGGGGTCGAAAATGCTGTCGGTTCACCTTATTGTGTGAAAGATTACAAAAAACTGAATGCCGGGTATGGTACACTGGATGATGTGAAAACTTTAGTTGCAAGGGCACATGAGAAAGGCATGCGTGTCATTTTCGACTGGGTGGCCAATCATACGTCTTGGGATAATGCATGGATGCAGAATAAAACTTGGTACACACAAGATGCCAATGGAAATATTATTTCTCCAGAGGGTATGGGATGGGCTGATGTTGCAGATCTGAATTATGATAATGTCGATATGCGTGCTGCCATGTTGGAGGCTATGAAATATTGGATAGAGGTAGTGGATATAGACGGTTATCGTTGTGATTATGCAGAAGGAGTCCCTCATGACTTTTGGCAACAAGCTATCAACGAACTGAAAACTATTAAAGGAGATGAACTGCTGATGCTTGCCGAGGGGAGTGAAACTACTTTGTTTGCTGATGGCTTCGACTTGGTATACGGATGGGATTTTGCACAGGAGTTACAAGCTGTCTTTGCCGGGAAATCAAAACTGTCAGCATTGTATAAGATACATAATCAGGAATATAAGGGGGTGCCTATAGGTAAACAACGTTTACGTTATTCTACAAATCATGATTTGGCAGCAGAAAAATCCCCATTGGAAGTCTATAAGAATGAACGTGGAGCAATGGCGGCATTTGTCATTTCCTCTATGTTGGGTGGTACGCCACTTATATATAGTTCACAGGAGGTTGCCTATGATCATCCTTTGTCATTTTTCGAATATACATCCATTGATTGGAGTTCAAACTCTGCTTATTTAAACGAATACAAGCAATTGATGCAGATATACAATTCTTCGGCAACATTGAGAGAAGGAACCCTGAAAACTTATGAAACAGGTAATGTCGCGTCCTTTTATTACAAGAACAAGGGAAAAGGATTGCTTGTAATGGTGAATACAACCGATGAGAGGCTGGCGGTGAAAACACCCATAGAACGAGCCGGGGATAGTGTGAAAAACCTGATGACAGGTGAGGTCATAACACTTCCGGTGGCTTTGTCGTTGGAACCTTATCAATATTATATTTGGGAAAAAGAATGAGTGCTATGCGAATGAGAAATATACTGTTTTTAATAGCATTATTACCATTATATTGCGCATGTGGCAGGATACAGCATACTAATGCTTATCCGTCACTTGCTCCTGAAGATGTGGTGATGTATCAGGTGAATCCGCGTGTATTTGCTCCAAATTCTTCTTTTAATGCTGTAGGTGAATATTTGGATTCTATTTGCAGGTTAGGAGTGAATGTTGTATGGTTTATGCCTATTAATGAGGTTGGGCGGGAGAGTTCGGTGAATTCGCCCTATTGTGTCAAGGATTATAAATCGGTAAATCCGGAATTCGGTACTTTGGATGAATTTAAAGGGTTGGTTGATGCTTGTCACAAGAAAGGATTACATGTCATTATTGATTGGGTGGCAAACCATACTTCTTGGGATAATGCTTGGATACATAATAAAGAATGGTATATGCAGGATGAAGAAGGAAATATAGTTTCTCCGGCTAATACCGGATGGAAAGATGTTGCAGATTTGAACTTCGACAATAAGGAAATGCGTCTTGCCATGATTGATGCTATGAAGTTTTGGGTAGATAGTGTCGGAGTGGACGGCTTTCGTTGTGATGCGGCCGACTTTGTACCTTTCGACTTCTGGAAACAAGCAGTTGATTCACTTCGGGCAATTCCTCACCATCCATTGCTATTGTTAGCCGAAGGCAAACGGAAAGATCATTTTACGGCCGGATTTGATATGAATTATGCATGGGATTTCCTGGAGGGTGTCCGTGATGTATTTGTGAAAGATAGTTGTGTTACCACATTACTGGATATAGCACATTCGGAGTACGATACTATTCCGGCCGGGAAGGTAAAGCTACGTTTTATTACTAACCATGATGAAATGGTAAAAATGTCTCCTGTAAGAGAGTTTGGGAGTGAACGTGGAGCAATGGCTGCATTTGTGCTTTCGTCTTATCTGCAGGGTGGTGCGCTGATTTACAGTTCGCAGGAGGTTGCCTTTCCGGGGCGTGTGGATTTCTTTCATTATTGCCATATTGACTGGAATGCCAATAATGCCATACGTACGGAATATGAAATCTTGATGAAACTCTATAATGATTATCCTGCCATTCGTAAAGGAGAATTGAAAATTTATCCGGATTGTGATGTGGCGGTATTTCAAAAAGGGACGGACCGGAATCGTTTTTTAGTCTTGGTAAATGTACGCAATGCAGTTCGGAATTTTTTTCTGCCTGAAGAATGGAAAGGACATGAGTGTATGGATGTTTATAAGGATACTCTTGTTGCATTGGAGGATACGTTGCGTTTGGCTCCCTATGAATATAGAATACTTAAATATTAGGATATGATGAATATGATAAGAACAATACTTTTCGGACTGTTCCTATGTGTCGCATCTCAGGTGTTTGCTCAGCATTTGGCATCACCGGATGGTAATTTGGAATTGTTATTCCGGCTGGATAATGGTATACCTACCTATCAGCTTGCTTATAAAAATAAAACGGTTATTGCTACCAGCCGTTTAGGACTGGAGATGGAAGAAGCTTCGCTTACTGGCGGTTTTTTACAAAAAGATGTCCGAAATTCATCTTTTGATGAAACATGGACACCTGTCTGGGGAGAGTATGCCAGTATCCGAAATCAATATAACGAAATGCTTGTGACCTTAACACAAGAAAATGAATATAAGCGTGTATTACTGCTTCGCTTCCGCCTTTTTAACGATGGATTGGGATTTCGTTATGAATTGCCGGAACAGGAAACTATAAACTATCTGATTGTAAAGGATGAATATACTGAGTTCAATCTGACAGGTAATCACAAGACTTTTTGTATTCCAGGGGATTACGATACCAATGAATTCGCCTATACCACCGCTCCTCTTTCTGAAATAAAAGAGGTTATGGAAAAAAGATTGTGTAAGAAAGGTTATGAGTCCAAAGCAACCTCTTTTACAGTACAGACTCCGTTGATGATGAAGAGTTCTGACGGCCTTTACATCAACATACACGAAGCCGCTTTGGTGGATTACTCCGGTATGTTGTTAAATGTGGATGATAAAGATTTTCGTCTGAGTTCTCATCTTACTCCTGATAAGTTAGGCAAGAAAGGATATTTGCAACTTCCGTGTCGTACGCCTTGGCGTACTGTTATTGTCAGTGATGATGCTCGGGATATCCTTGCTTCGCAATTGATTTTAAATCTAAACGAGCCTTGCCGCTTAGAAGACACTTCTTGGATTAAACCGCAAAAATTCATAGGCGTATGGTGGGAAATGTTTACTGGAGAAGGTCGTACTTGGGCGTATAGTGATTACAATAAAGCCAAACCGGGTGTTACAGACTATACGGCAATAACTCCGAACGGTCGTCATGCAGCCAATACTGCTCATGTAAAAGAATATATTGATTTTGCGGCAGAGAATGGCATTGATGCTGTATTGGTAGAGGGATGGAACGAAGGTTGGGAAGATTGGGCTTCTTACCGCAAAGACCGTCAGTTCCTTTTTACCAAACCTTATCCTGATTTTGATGTGGAGGAATTGCACCATTATGCTGCCAGTAAAGGGGTACGGATTATAATGCATCATGAAACATCCGCTAATGCCGCTGATTATGAACGCCAGTTGGAAAAGGCTTTCCAATATATGGTAGATAATGGATATAATTCTGTGAAGACTGGTTATGTAGGATATGTTATCCCGCGTAGTGAATATCATTCCTCGCAATGGATGAACAATCACTATATTCATGTGGTAGAACGTGCTGCTGCTTATAAGATTATGGTAGACAGCCATGAGGCGGTTCGTCCTACAGGATTGTGCCGTACATTCCCTAATTGGCTTGCACAGGAGTCTGCCCGTGGCGGAGAGTTTGAGTCGATGGGAGGAAATGATCCTGACCATACTACTATTCTTCCTTTTACCCGTTTGAAAGGTGGTCCGATGGATTATACTCCCGGTATCTTTGAAACTCGTTTAAGTTATTATAAAGGAGATAAGATGAAAGAACAGGTTGGTACGACTTTGGTTAAACAGTTGGCTTTATATCTCACTATGCCCAGCCCGATTCAGATGGCTGCTGATAAACCGTCCAATTACCGTCGTTTTATGGATGCTTTCCAATTTATCAAAGATGTTCCGGTAGATTGGGCCGATAGTTATTACCTTGAAGCGGAACCGGGAGATTATATAACAGTTGCCCGTAAGGCAAAAGGGCGCGAAGAATGGTTTATCGGCGCAATTACCGATGAAAATGCGCGTACCGCTGTTATTCCGTTCGATTATCTTCCCAAAGGAAAAAAATTTATTGCCACTATCTACGAAGATGGCAAGGATGCTGACTGGAATGCTAATCCACAAAGTTATAATATTCGTCGGATAACGGTGACAAATAAAAGTATCTTGAAGCAGAGGTTGGCACCAGGCGGTGGAGTAGCTATTAGTTTGAAAGAGGTGACAGGGAAGATTTTAAATAAGTGAAAAAAGGAGAAATAGCAAATATTATTTTGCATTTAATAGTGAAGTTAACAATGGAAAAGCATGGGCTGTGAGGTTCGTGCTTTTATATTTTGGTTTCATTAAAGAAGGAATGTTTGAAAAAGTAATGTATAGTTACAGTGCGTCAATAGTAATATATTACTTTCCAAGTCCCGTTGAATGAGCTCCATCGAGCCAGGGACTGAATGCCTTTGACTTCCTGACTGAATGCCTTTCACTCAGGGACTCATTGTCCCCCTGTTCAGAAGTCTTTGTGAGCGGGTAGGGAGAAAAGGGGAAAAAGTTGGAAGTCGGGATAAAAAATGTGTATTTCTTCTTAGGGTTGCGCCGGTGTGGTCTGTTTATATTCTATGGAAAGACATTTTTAATCTTAAAACTTAGTATGCTATGAGAAAGCTTTTATCGGCGCTGATATTGTCGTTTTCAATATGGAGCGTTTTTTCATGCCGGCAGGAAAATAATGTAACCGTTAAGCAGTATCCCATGTTCTGGACATGGCTGGATTATCGTCCCGGCATGAATTTCGATTCGGTATGCCAGGTGATGAATGACATCGGCATGGATGGAATAATGCTGAATGCACCCACCCCCGACGACTATCGCATTGCCATTCCCATAGCCCGTAAACACGGCATTGAAGTATACGCATGGTTGTGGACCATGAATCTGGAGCACGACCGCGATAAGATTTTGGCAGAACATCCCGACTGGTTCAGCGTAAACCGCAACGGAAAGAGCCTCGCAGATACTACGGCATATGTGGATTATTATAAATTCCTCTGTCCCGCACTGCCTGAGGTGCGCGAATTCATCAGGGAGAAAATTAAGTCGTATTGCGAAGTCGAGGGATTGAACGGAATTGCCATCGACTACAACCGTTTGGTGGATGTAGTGCTTCCTACCACGTTATGGCCGCATTACGGTATTGTGCAAGACCGGGAATATGCCGCATGGGATTACGGTTATCATCCCGCCATGCTCGAAAAGTTCAAGAGCAGGTATGGCTATGATCCGCGTGAGCAGCAGGACCCTTCGGCAGACATAAAGTGGCGGCAGTTCCGTTGCGACCAGATAACGGAAGTTGCGAATATGATTGCCGGAGTGGTGCATTCGTATGGCAAGACAATGGCGGCATCTCCGTTTCCTACGCCGAAGATGGCTTCACGCATGGTGCGGCAGGACTGGGGTAAATGGAACCTGGATATCGTTTTTCCGATGGTTTACATACTTTCTATACGGAAGATGTCAGTTTTATTTCCGATTGTACCGTTGAGAATGTGCGCGACAAGAATGATAAAACTGTATTGTATTGCGGCATGACCGCTACCGATGGTCTGGAAATGTTCGAATGTATGGATGCCGCGCTGAATAGCGGCGCTCAGGGCATTGCCGTATTTACGGTGGCAGGCTTGCGCTCGTCCGAGGTAAAGAACCGGTTCAAAACTTATACGGACAGCGTACGGGCGGTGCGCGCGGCTAATGGCGGTATCATTGAAGCGGTGCATCCTCACGTGGCGGATACCAATCCTTTTACTCATAAAGGCATCATGGCGTTGGTGGAAAAGCGTATGCGACGGATTGTGGCCGAAGCATCCGGTAAAGAGGAGTTACCCCCGTTGGCTTTGGGTGAGTATAAGCAAACGGAATCTTACGATGAGGTTGTGTCAAAACGTTGGCACAACCTCTTTTATATTTTAAAA
>ERZ860009.585-NODE-585-length-15698-cov-1.611967_pt1 | contig 15698 bp, 13 predicted proteins | sample MGYA00510114_ERZ860009 | MGnify/ENA primary metagenome ERZ860009 (study PRJEB30046, sample SAMN00715177) | human gut metagenome | study: EMG produced TPA metagenomics assembly of the A metagenome-wide association study of gut microbiota in type 2... | reverse complement strand
CATTGGGAAGAATCAAGCATTTTACAGAGCTTCCTTAATTCACAACTCAAAAAAAAAATTAAACTGGGGGATATTTTATTTTAAAGATTGTCTTTTCTTTCAATCCTCTTCTTATCGTTAAAACAAAATCCAAAAATGTCTATTTTTATTAGTGTACGAATAAAACACTTTTTGTCACATTTTTGTATAAATTAATCTGATTCCTTTTATGTTGGTAAAAGTCCTCAGGAGGATTTATTCCATTTGTGCCAAACTTCTCCTTATGCGCAAATGGGTCTTTCTATGCTTACTCTTCCTCCCGTTCCTCATTTCTGCGGCAGAACGTGAGATTCGTATCGGCTTAATCGATACATTCGACCAAGATTTTTATCTCGAGACTTTCGTCCCGACGATTGAGCACATTCAAAAAACACTAAAAGACTACAAAATCACTGTGGTAGAGCTGCAGCAAAACAATCTCCTTGCCAACGTTGTTAAGGAACGCCCCGACTTCCTCGTCTCTTCTGCCGGCAACTTTGTCACGCTGATTTCTAAACTAGGTGCCCAGCAGATCGCAACAGTCAGCCGCAATCATGCCTATAGCCCCAAAGAAGCTGTCTCCTCGGTATTTATTGTTCGAAATGATCGTAAAGATCTTCAAAAAATTACTGATCTGAAGGGCCGAGTGCTTTCAGCTACCGAGCCTCATGACTTTGACGGCATGCTTGTTGGAATGGGAGAGATCGCGACAAGAGGCTTTGACCCGGATACTTTTTTCTCTAAAACGCTCTTCTCTCATTATCAATATCCAGACGTGGCGACATATGTTAAGGTCGGAGCTGCCGATGTAGGAATTCTGGGAACCTGTCAATACGAAAAGCTTCTTACAACCGGACAAATCCAGCCCGGTGAGTTTAGAGTTTTAGAGGCTAAGAATAATACGGAAGCATGTATTCGTTCCACGGAACGCTACCCTGATACGGTTTTTTATGCTCTTGATACAGCTCCCATCGATGAGGTAAAAGCGGTATCCCTTTCTCTGCTTTCGATGCCGAAGGGTGAATTTGACTTCGAATGGGTTCCGGCCAGTGGCTTCTTGAAGGTCTACGATCTAATGAAATCGCTAAAACTCGGCCCTTATGAGCATTTGCGAGAAACAACTGTTAAGGACTTCATCCTTTCTCATCAGAAAGAACTTCTCTTAGCTGCATTGCTTCTTTGCGCGATATTGGTCCATGTAGTTCGAGTCAATTGGCTCGTAAATCGCCGTACGGAAGAGTTAAAGTTTGCTTTAGCCGTCCAGCGAGCGACAGAACGAAAGGCTCGGGAAAACCGCCAAAAACTAGACCTTCTCGAAAAAAGCCGCTGATCTCCCAAATGAGCTCGATTTTTGCCCACGAAGTCAAACAACCGATCACAAACCTGATTTACTACGCCAGCGCGCTTTCCCTGCTTCTGCAGCAGCTTGGGGTAAAAGACGACAGAGTGGAATACGCCTTAAAACAGATGAACAGCCAGGCTAAAAGAACGAGTGACATTGTGGAACACGTTCGTTCATATGCTAAACACAAGGCCAATCGATCGGAAGTTTTTAATTTAGTGGAAGTCATTCGACGCGCGATCAACAGTATTAACAAAGAGGAAATAGAAGGCGTCCAAACCACGGCAAACTTACCGCAAGAAGCAATTGCCGTCGGCGACTCTTTTGAAATCGAACTTGCTGTTCTGAATGTTCTAAAAAATGCACTAAAAGCTGCAAAAAACAGCCTGAATCCTCAAACCTCTGTTTCTGTGACTGCTCAAAAGCACATGTGGAAAATAACGATAACGGATAATGGTCCCAAGATTTCGGAAGAAATTTTTTCCGCATTGGGACGGCCGACTTCAACAAGTAAAAAAGACGGCCTCGGTGTCGGCCTTTCCATCGTACTAAGTATTATCGAAAATAACGGCGGTCATCTGACGTTCCGACGGATCGAACCAAACGGAATCGCTGTGGACTTGTTCGTAAAGAAAAAGGAAGAATAAGAAATGTCTAATCAAATGCTCAGTCCTGTCGTTCGAATCGTTGATGATGACGCCTCAGTTTGTGAATCCCAATCGTTTTTTCTTCAGTTGGCAGGATTTAGAACTCGATCTTTCTCAAGCGCCGAAGACTTTTTAAGGGATGATGATGCAGAGGCCCCCGGCTGTATCATTCTTGACGTTCGCATGGGCGGAATGACGGGTATAGAACTTCAGCAGGAATTAAATCGACGCGGCTCTGATCTTCCGATTATCTTTTTATCAGCCCATGGTGATATCGAAATGGCGATGAGCTGCGTTGAAGCCGGCGCTTTTAATTTTTTGGTTAAACCGCCTGAACCGGAAAAACTCCAGTCTCTCGTCACTAAGGCAGTTGAAAAGAACCGCATGGAGCGCCGTCAAAAAGCTCATGCCCTAAACCTCAAGAGACTCTTTGACACCTTGACCACAGCTGAAAAGAACATCTCTTATCAGCTGGCTAAAGGCTTAAGCAATCCTCAAATCGCCAAACTCTTAGGAATTTCGGAACGTACCGTTCAAACCCACAGAGCCAGGGTCTACGGCAAGCTCGATATAGAGAATCCAGTAGAACTTAATGATTTCTTGCACGAGATGGAAGAAGCATGATCAGAAGACGTGAAATCCTTGCCCTTCCTTTGCTGGGAGTACTCCCGAGAGCCATTGCTCAGAATTTTCACTGCGGAATTCTGGTCGTCGGCGCAGGCGGTGCCGGATTGGCGGCGGCGTTAGAGGCTTCAGCCTATTCGGATTCCGTTGTCTTAATCGAAAAAGAATCTTTTATAGGCGGAGATACACTTTACTCAGGCGGATTTTTCAACGCCCCCAACACGGAGTTCCAAAATCGTAAAGGCATCAAAGACAGCGAAGAATTTTATCTGCAGCAAATTACACAGTCCGCTAACGGCCGAGGCAATCCAAAAGTCAGACGAAGTTGGCAAAGGAAGCTGCTAACACTTTAAATTGGCTGAGAAAAAACGGCGTCACTTTTGGAGATGAAATTTATCAAATTTACGGCTCCGGTTATCGCCGTAGTCATAAGCCTGTCACTGCGCTCGGTTCTTCCTATGTTCAGAATTTAGCAGCAGCTTGTCTTAAAAACGGAGTCTCCATTCGAACTTCCACTCGACTGGAATCTTTTGAAGTCCTCCCAAATCAAAGGGGATTTCGCGTCACCATCTCTTCAAAGGGAGTAAGTTCAGTGATTACCTCACGAGCTTTAATCCTATGTGCCGGAGGTTTTGCAAACAATCCTGAGCTTATTCGTCGATACGTTCCGAATCTAAATTTCAAGTATTCCGATTCACGCGGAACAGGAGAAGTTCTCCAGAGGGCAATTGAAGCCGGCGTTCAGGTAGAAAACATGGATGCAGTTGAATGTATCCCTGAGGGCTCCATTCTCAGTAAATACTCGGCAAGACTGTATGCAATGGCACCCGGAACTGTCTTTATTAATGAGGATGGTGAACGCTTTGTCGATGAAGCCGCAACACGCAAAACCATCTCCGAAGCTTTGATCAAGCAAGGTGCAAAACGCTGTTGGACAATCGTTGATATCAGGAGCGTTAAAAGACTGGACAAAAGCCAGCAGAAAAATCTCTATCGAGCTTACTTCGCCGGTCAGGTTTGGAAGAACGATACGTTAGAAACGTTATGCAAAGACATTAACGTTCCTTTCGAGAAGGTCAAGGCTTCTTTTGAACAAGTCGATCCGAGACATCGTCCGAGCGTTGCGCCTTTTTGGGCGGTTCGCATGTATCCGTGGATTCATTACACCTTAGGTGGAATCTCTATCAACGAGCAGGCAGAATGTCTAAATAAATTCGGAATTCCTATCCCCGGCCTGTATGCCGCAGGACAAATTACCGGCAGTGTTCACGGTGAAAACAGACTTGGCGGAAACGGCCTTACTGATGCGTTTACATTTGGACGCATCGCCGGCAAAAACGCAGCAAGATGGATTAAAGAAAACTGAAAAGAAATCGCTTTTTCTCCCAAACCTCCCTTCTCTCTGCAACAAGGCTTCCGAAATTTAGAAATTGTCAAGAGACAATTAGCCGACGCTTTCTGTTTATCGGATATTTAACCTTGGCACTGAAACGAATCTTCGCTTCATTTCCAAGGAGAAATAATTTTATGCAAACATCTCGTCGTTCTATCCTCAAAGGCAGCATCCTCGCCTCCTTAGCCGGCACAATGGGTGCTACTGCTATGAGCGCTTCTGCTGCAGAAAAACAGGCTGCCCTTCCGAAGAAGGAATATGACCTAGTCATCTGCGGTTTAGGTATCGGTGGTATCGTCACCGCCATCCGCGCAGCTCAGGACGGCTTGAAACCGGTTATTCTCGAAAAGATGAGTTCTGCTTCGGGTAACACCATTTACTCTGCAGGCTTCATGCTTGGCGTCAACACCAAGATGCAGCAGGAAAAGAAGCTTGAAACCGGCGACACCGTAGATAAATTCTACGAAGACATGATGAAGGTTTCTCAAGGCCGAGGGGATCCCAAACTCACACGCCTTGTTGCTGAAAAAGCAGACGAGACACTGAACTGGCTGCATGACTACGTCGGCGTTAAATATGCCGTCGGCATGAAGCTTGTTTGGCCGATGCTCCAGCGTGCTCACCTCACCATCGGAGAAAAGAAGCCCGGCGGTACACAGCTGATGCTCTATTTACTGGCTAAAGCCAAAGAACTTAATGTTCCTATCGTCTACAACGCCAAAGCGGTCGAACTGCTCGACAACCCTCAAAACGGTAAAGTTATCGGAGTTAAAGTTAAGAGCAAAGAGGGGTTCGAAGAATACTTCGGCAAATACGGCGTCGTCATGGCTACCGGCGGTTTCTCCGCCAACAAGATGATGCTGACAATGATGGCAGGCGTTCCTGCCGCCAACATGCCGGTTCGCGGTTCCCACTCTGTTACCGGCGAAAGCATTCTTTTAACCGGCCCATATTTCCCGAAAGTTGTTAACGTTGACCAATACCACTGCGGACCGATCCACGGACCTACAGGCGCTAACCCGCTAAACATCGTTAACACCGGTATTGCCGTTTCTAAGGAAACAAAGCGCTACACCGATGAAGGCAAGACCTATGTCCAGATGTCTCGTGACACAGCCGCATTGACTCGTGACAACTGGGGCTACATGATTGTTGACGAAGATACGCACAATCTTCCGATGCTGAAGAATGACTGGTTCTCTTATTCTTCTCATAAGGCGCCTGTCTATAAGGCCGATACGATCGAAGGTTTAGCTAAGGAAGCCGGACTGATCCTGTTGAGCTGAAGAAAGTTGTCGACGAATACAATGCCGCTCTGAAAGCCGGCAAGCTCGGCGAACTGACACCTCCCAACACTCACAAGAATCCGCGTCCGATCCTTAGGGCTCCCTTCTATGCCGTTCCGTTCCAGGGCGGTATGACAGCTACCTTCGGCGGTCCGCTCATCAATACGAACGGTCAGGTTCTTGACACGGAAGGACGTCCGGTTCCGGGTCTCTTCGCAGTCGGCAACGCAGCAGGCGGTTTGTTCTATGACAACTACGTCGGCGGCGCTCAGCTGACATCTGCTTCCGTTATCGGCCGTCAGATCGCCGACTACGTCAAGACATTGGCGAAGTAACACGATTTTTAAGCCGACCTTTTAGGTCGGCACCTCAAACCACTGTAAACCGTCTTCTAATCTCTCAGAAGACGGTTTCATTTTCCATCAATGAGAAAGGCAGTACCTCAACCATCCAAAATCAATAAGTTACTTAAAAGTTAAATTCTCAATGCTTGAGGAAAAGAAGAAAAGAGCCGAGTTTTTAGGCTCAGCTCTCAAAATCTCAATAAACGGCAGTCAAATTTCCCTGACGACCTCTGAAATTAGTCTTGTTTTTTCTGTGCCGCTTTCTTCTGGTCTCCGGCCAACACAAAAGTAATTTCATCAGGTTTGATGTATTTACGCAGTGCAGCATTGACATCAGCCGTCGTCAGCTTGGAAATGGCTTCCGCCTGTTTCTTACTGAATACCCATGTACGTTGATTTTCCATCTTGTCGTTCCAGGAGCGGGCAACCACATCGTCCTGAGAACGAGCGACCTGCATTGCCTGCAGCAGACCTTTCTTGGCTTCCTCTACCTCTTGATCTGTAAAGCCGTCTTTAATCGCTTTAGCAATCACGTCGCGGGCACTGGCTTCTGCCTGAAGCATGTTCTGAGGAGCCACAATCGCACGGAAAACAAAGCTACCGTTATCGCCCTTCGCAGGAATACGAACGTGAGAACCGGCGCCGTATGAAAGGCCTTCTTTCTGGCGAAGTCTTTCAATCAAGCGATTAGAAAGTCCTGTGCCGCCGCCCAGAATCCAGTTGGCCACCGTCAGTGCCGGAGCATCCGGCGATGTGTCGTTGATCGGGAACACGGAGCGAGCAACGTAGTTGCGTTTTCCTTGTCAGGCGTATCAATCACGACGCGAGTGGCCTGAACAGGACGGTATTCCGTCACGATCGGAGCGTAATGAGCTTTAGAAACGTACTTGGCGTAGTCATCGCGAATGATCTTTTCAACGGCCTTCGGATCAAAGTCACCGACGATAGAAATCTCACCTCTGGACGTGCCGCCGAATTCTTTATAGAAAGCTCTGACCTGATCAACTGTCAATCTATTTAACTGTTCCAGCGACTCATCTAAAGAGTATTCATGACGAGGGTCGCCTTTCGGATAAGTATTGAAATGCTGCGTAATCGCATTCTGTGCCAGCGCATCCGGCTTATCACGCATGCTTTCAATCATGACCTGCATCTGCTTCTTGAACTGATCAAATTCATCCTGAGGCATGATCGAGTTGTGCATAACATCGAACACCAACTCAAGAGCGGCTGGAAGATTCTTTCTCGTCGTCGTGAAGGTCGTAATGGAACCGGCCATCTTCAGTTCGGTCATACGATCTTCAATCTCAGAACGCGTCATCGTCTTTGTTCCGCGGGTCAGCATCGCTGCGGCAACAGGTTGAAGACTGGACTTACCGAAAAGATTCTTCTCGTCACCGGACTTGAACTTCATGCAGACAGTCACGGTTTCACCGCGTGTCTGTTTCGGCAGCAGAGCAATATTCAGATCACCGATATCGATACGCTGTGTTCTCTTGTCGAGGTTATCGAAAGAAGAGTCAAAAGCTTCAATCTTCTGAGCGGCTCCCTGCGGCTTGTAGTTCGCCAGCAGTTCTTCTGCGCTCGGGGCCTTTGTGATCTCTGCGCGCTGAGGATTGTCATCAGGAATGAAAAGTCCGACGACGCGGTTGTCTCGCACGAAATACTTATCAGCCGCACTATCAGCCTGCTGAGCAGTGACGTCTTTGGTCTTATCGCGTCCGTAGAAGAAAAGTCTCCAGTCACCAAGTGCAATGTACTCGGACAAACCGACACCGAATCCTTCCGGATCGGCAAAGGCGCGTTCGTACATCGTTTCCATCTGAGCCTTGGTTCTAGTCAGCTCTTTAGAAGTCACAGGCTTCTGCTTCAGAGAACCTTCAATCGTCTCGATGAGCTTATCTTTAACTTTTTCTAGTGATTCGCCCTTCTTAACCGAGGCTCCGAAAATCACAAAGCCCGGTTCCTTAGCGCCGACGGCATAGCCGAAGACATTGGCAGCCAAACCGGTTTTAACTAAGGCGTCATACAAACGACCGTTAGGAGAGTCAGCCAGTACTTCAGTCGCAACTTCTACACCTAAAGCATCAGGATGCAGAGCGCTCGGAATGCGATAGCCGACAGCCACCATCTGAGTTTCACCCTTGCGGCGGATCTCAAAAACGCGCTCACCGTCCGCAGTCGGTTCCACTGTCCATTCAGCAGGAAGCGCTTCTTTCGGATTCTGAATTAAAGAGAAATCCTTAACGATCCATTCCAGCGTCTTCTGCACGTCGAACTTACCGCTAACGGTTAAAACAGCGTTGTCCGGACGGTAATAGCGATGATAGAAAGCCTGAAGGTTTTCGATACGAACGTGCTCAATATCGCTTCTGTTGCCAATAGTGCTCTTGCCGTAGTTATGCCAGTCGTACATCATGGACTGCATACGCTTCATCAATACGCTGGACGGACGGTTCTCGCCCATCTCGTATTCATTGCGCACAACGCTCATTTCGCTGTCCAAGTCTTTTTTAGCGATAAAGGAGTTGCGCATAGCATCTGCACTCCAAGCTAAAGCGAACTTGAGGTTGTCTTCAGTAGCGGTAAAAGACACATAGTAATTTGTGCGATCCAGCCAAGTGGAACCGTTCATGCGGAAACCGCGGTTCGTAAATTCTTTGGTCGGATTTGGGAAGTTTTTGCTTCCTTTAAAAATCAGATGCTCGAGCAAATGAGCCATACCGGTTTCGCCGTAGTTTTCCTGACGAGAGCCGACCAAGTAAGTCATGTTAACGGTCGCCGTATCTTTAGAGGCATCCGGGAAAAGAACCACGCGTAATCCGTTGACAAGACGGTATTCCGTTACGCCTTCAATACTCGGCCCTTGGGTCACACCGGCCGGAAGTGCAGTACCGGCTTGCGAAACGCTGACCGGTGCTTTTGTTTCTTCTGTTGTGTATTCATCATCGTAAAGGCTGAAGCGACACAGGCCGCTACAGCAAGTTTCTTCGCAATTTTCATAGAAAATAATTGTCTGTTCTAACAAATTGTTTGCTAAGGATAATCCGCTTGTCTTAAGACAAAGTTCGATCAGCTCCCGGAAACCAATAAAACTTTGTCTAATTTGTAAGACTTTTTGTATAGAAATGAGAAATATTCTTCTTTTCAATATAGTTTTAGCTTGAAGCGCGAAGAATTAATTTAGATTGAGTCTTCATTCATCTGCGTGGCCAATAAGTTATTTAAAGGAAAGAAATCTCATTCATGTGACTCCAAAAGTAGGACGCGGCCGTTCCTCGCTTTTCTTTTCGGACTTTTCTTCATCAATTGATGACGATTCACCGCATTATTAGCCTGCTTAATCCTCCATCCCTCTTGTAGGTGATTTTTCTTTCGTCTAATTCAAAAAATTCAAGAAGTTATTAGAAGTTTCCCGGGTACGATTTTGAATTACCCGCTCCTCCAAAATTGAGTAGAATGTGGCGGTTAACTCAGGCGAAGAAAGCGTCTTAAAGAAGTTAAATAAGCGGCCTTCCTCGCATTTTTTGGATGAATTAAATTTAATTATGAAAAAACTCCTTCTCGCAACAGCTCTGGCAGCCCTTACCGCTCCCGTCTTCGCCCAGACCGCCTTCACCGTTAACGGTCAGACAGTTTCTGTGGCTGAACAGAAAGAACTTATGAAAGTTCTTGCCGACCGCGGAGTCAAAGACCAGAAACAGCAGCTCGAGGCTGCCCGCAGCATCCTCGCTCAGGAAAAACTCATCGAAGAAGCTGCTAAGAAAGCCAATATCGCTCAGGACCCTGCCGTTAAGGCACTGATTGCAGAACGCAAGACCGAGATTTACTCTGCTGAACTGGTTCGTAAGAATGCAGCTGCTCACCCGCTGACAGACGCCGACCTCAAGAAGACTTACGAAGAAGTCAAAAAGCAATACGATCCGAATGAAATCAAAGTTCGTCACATCCTGGTTAAAACCGAGCAGGAAGCCAAAGACATCATTAAGTCTTTAAATGCAGGCGGTGACTTTGCCGCGATCGCAAAAGAGAAATCTTTGGATCAGGGCACAGCCGCTCAGGGCGGAGAAATCCCGTTCACCAACATCCGCAGAATTGCGATCCCCGGATTTGCTGAAACTGCCATGGCTCTGAACAAAGGCTCTCTGCTTCCCGTTCCTTTCCACAGCGCACTCGGTTATCACGTTATCCAGCTTCAGGACAAGCGAGAAGTACCTCTGCCCTCTTTTGACGCTCTAAAACCTCAGATTCAGAAACTGGCTGCTCAACGTCAGGCCCAGCAGAGCATGGCCGATCGATTGAGAAACGCTAAGATCGCAGAAGCCGCTCCGGCTAAGAAAAAATCCTCTAAGTAATTTCCATTGATAATTAGGAAAGGTCGCTTCGGCGGCCTTTTTTGCCAATTGAAAATGAAAATCTCTAAAGTCGGCTAATAGCGGGGAGAGTAAATAGGATTATCCCTGTAAATTAGGGATGAAACCAGCTGTTCTTAAGAGTCGCGTAATGATATACCTCTATTTAACAAAAAACGGATTTTTAAGTAGAATTCATTGAATTTGAAAGTTTCATTACCTGAAACGATTTCGTTGTTGGAAAAAAGAGAGTGAAGTTCCTTTACGACCTTTTGCCGGTGATTTTGTTCTTCGGCACATTTAAAGTTGCTCAGACAAATCCGGACTCTGCGGCTGCGCTTTGCAACCAATGGCTGGGAAGCGGCTTTCAAGCCGACCAGGCCCCGGTTATTTGTGCCACGGCTGCTGCGATAATCGTGTCGCTTCTTCAGATCGGCGTGAAATTTGTACGCCGTGAGAAGATCGATCCGATGCTGTGGATTTCTGTTGCCGTCATCTTAGTCTTCGGCTCTCTGACAATCTGGCTTCACGATGAAATGTTCATCAAATGGAAACCCACGATCCTTTACTGGATCTTTGGCGGAATCCTTTTGGGCGGTTCTTTCATGCATAAGAACTTCCTTAAGTCGCTTCTCGGTAATAAAGTTTCTCTTCCGGAACCTGCATGGAATATTCTCCTTCGCGGTTGGATCGGTTTTTTTGCCGTTTCCGGTGTTCTTAATCTTATAGTTGCCTACACATGCTCCACCGACGTGTGGGTGAATTTCAAACTGTTCGGGCTGATGGGACTGACGCTCCTCTTTACCCTAGGCGTCGGCTTTTATATTTCTCGATTTATCCCTGAATCTGATTCGGAAGGAAAATAAAGATGAGTCACACTCCCACATTAGAAAGAATCAGCCAAGCGCTTGAGCCGATTTTCCCAATCGAGCTTCGCTTTACTGATTACACAAGACCTGAAGCCGGCAGAGCTCCTGCTGCAGGCTCCCTCTACCACCTCTTTGTCATTTCCAGACGTTTTGAAGGTCTGCCGAAAATTGACCGACACCGAATCGTTTACGAATACTTGAAACCTTTTATCGGTCACGGTATTCACAACATCAATATGACATTGCTGGCGCCGAGCGAATCTCGCCACTAATATTTTTATTTGAGGCTGCAGGTGCTTGAGTCCTTTGTGCTCGCCGCTGCGCTTGCCGGCGTCCTTCCTGCAGCCGTTGCTCAAACTGCCTTTACGGTTAACGGACAATTTGTTTCCGTAGAAGAACAAAAGCAGTTAATGGACTTCCTGAGAGCCAACGGCGTAACCAATGAAAAGCAGCTTAAAAACGCAGCCCGAAGCATTCTTCTCGAACAAAAAATCATCGAACAAGCTGCCAGAAATGAAGGTCTTCTAGAAGATCCTCGAGTTCGTGTTTTAACTTCGGAAAAACAGGCTCAGCTTTACGGATCGATTCTGAGCCGCCGATATGCATCTGAGCATCCGATCACGGAAGAACAGGTTCGGAATCGTTACGACTCACTTCTCTCTAGCTACGATCCACACGAAATCAAATTTCGACATATCTTGGTAAAGACACCGGAAGAAGCTAGAGAAATTATTCAATCTCTCAAGGTAGGTTCCGATTTTGGTTCTCTCGCTAAAGAGAGATCTTTGGACCAAAGTACCTCTCAAAACGGCGGACAGATTCCTTTTACGAATATTCGTAATGTCTTGGTTCCGGGCCTCGCCGAAGCCATCCTCGCTCTTCAGCCGGGCGACCTTCTGCCGGTTCCTTTCAAAAGCAAGCTCGGATATCACGTGGTGCTTCTCGAAGAAAAACGTGAGGTCCCCTTTCCTTCTTATGAAGAAGTTAAGCCAAAAGTGCTTTCAGAACTTGAAAGACTTCAGACAACAGAGTTCTTGAACGACCTTCAGAAAGACGCAAAAATTCTCAAAGTTTCGGACAGCTCTGTCGACTAGACTGCACTGCAATTTTCCTTCTAATCATCTTCTAAAAGTAACATCCGCTTTCTTTTGGATCCTCCGCAACCTCTAATCGTACCAAGCCACTTCGTTCTGGCTGATAAAATGGCGTTTTTTAATCATTGGAACACGTCATGGGTTTCTTAACCGGTAAAAAATTCCTGATCACTGGAATCTCTTCTAATCGCTCTATTGCTTATGGAATTGCAAAGGCTTGTGCCAGAGAAGGCGCTGAACTAGCTCTTTCCTATAACAACGAACGCTTTAAAGAACGCGTGCAGGGCTTTGCCGATGAATTCGGCGCCGGACAAGTCATTAAGTTGGATGCATCTTCCGATGAATCAATTGATTTAGCAGCCCTTGAACTCGCCAATCGCTGGACCGACGGTTTTGACGGCTTTGTCCACTCGATCGGCTGGGCGCCCCGCGAATCCATCAGCGGCAGCTTCCTCGAAGCGCTTCCCGCGAAGGCTTCCTCTCCGCAATGAACGTCTCCGTTTACTCCTACATTGCGATGGCTAAGAGAATGGTCCCGTTAATGGCCGGCCACAAAGCTTCTTTGCTGACATTGTCTTACCTCGGCGGAGAAAAAGTCGTTCCCAATTACAACACGATGGGACTTTGCAAAGCAGCGCTTGAATCTGCTACCCGCTATATTGCTGCTGACGTCGGCCCGCAGGGCATTCGCGCCAACACACTCTCCTGCGGCCCGATTAAGACTCTTGCCGCAAGCGGCATTAAAGGCTTTAGCTCAATGCTGGCTCAGTGCAAAGCCGTTTCTCCGACTCGTTCTTTGGTTTCAATTGATGAAGTCGGCAACACCGCAGCCTTCCTTCTTTCCGACAATTCTCTTGGAATCACTGCGGAAACCATCTATATCGACGGCGGCTTTAATGCTCTTGCCTGCTGCGTCGATCAGACAGCATCTGAAAACGCCTAATCATTAGCGCTCTAGTTCTCAATGGGCGGCCTTCACGGCCGCTTATTTATATTTCGGAACACCGAGGTCTTTTTCTTTGAGTTTCTTCATTCGCTCGGCATCTTCAATCGCCCATTCTTTAAAGAGCCCTCTCATCCATTTATGCGCCGGATCTCGGTGCTTGCTGTCCGACCAAATCAGAACATTCCATTTTTCGGTCTCTTCAAAATCAATTGGCAAGGGAAGCGCCGTTAACTTATAGGCCTTCATTGCCAGCTCTGCAGCACGCCAGCCGCAAACCGAAATCAAATTCGTCTTCTCAATAGCGCCCCATGCAGAATAGAAACGCGACGTAGAAAACCTCGTGTGTTCCATAAACCTTTCGTATTGGAATAAGCCTTGCTCAGGGCCGACCCAGGATGCGGACCGACCTGTCCGAATAGATACACGGTCATAAACTTGAAGGTATCGAGTTAACAAAGGACCTTTGAGTTGCGTAAGTGGATGCCCCTTCCTGACAAGCAACACACGATCCAGCGGGTAAAGCTTCATTCGGTGGAGATCCGGCGCCAGATCAACGTCCGTGATTACCGCAAAATCCGCTTTGCCTTCACTTACAGCGGCGATCTCATTGTCGTGCTTGCTCAGGTCTAATCGTACTTTCGGCGCTCTTTCAATCATTTTCGGCAGTACACCGGAAATCACGACAGAGATTTCGGTCATCACTGAGCTCAAGACAAAAGTCCTTGTGGATTGACTCGGATCAAACTGCATATCCATCATCGCTTCAGAAGCTTCCAAAATCTGATGAATCTGCGGCTTGATCTGCAGGTAGTAGTTTGTCGGCACCCAGATTCCTTCCATTTGTCTAAAAATTTCCTGCGGAAAGTACGAACGTATCCGAGAAAAGTTCCTGCTTGAGGAAGACGGAGACAAATTTAACAACAACCCCGCGCGAAGCAAAACGCCCGTCTTTTCTAGCTCCGCAAGAAACCTCGTATCGTCAATAGAAAGTTTGGTAATGTCCGCCACAGTGATAACCCTTTGTCAACAATGCAAAGATAGGAGTGCAACTTGCGCAAAGTATATCTCCATAAGGCACGCTTAAGATACTCCTAGAAACACCAAGCGGTACACCACTTAAAACCACAAAACAAGGAGAATTACGATGCTTCGTAGAAGTCTGCTTACATCTGCTATCGCAGCCTCTTTACTCACCACTTTCTCGCTTCCTGCATTCGCAACGCAGGTTTATGAGACCGACCTCGTTATCATCGGGGGCGGCCTGTCCGGTTTGGCAGCAGCTCAGAGCGCAGTTGACCAAGGCGCTAAACCGATCGTCCTCGAAAAAGAAGCTGCCCTGGGCGGCGGTGGAAACTTCCCTGAAGGAAGTCTTGGCGTCGGCACCCGTTATCAGAAGGAACACAACATCAACACCACCGTTGACCAGGTTCTTACTGCCGCTCTGCAGTACCATCACTATCGCGCTGACCCGCACGTCCTTCGTGTTCTGATTGAAGAATCCGGAAAGACCATTGACTGGGTTATGGACAAAGGCGCTCAGATGCGCGGCATCCGCACCATGTATCCGAAAGATGAATCCCTGATGACATGGCACTTGTTCAAAGGCGGTGCTGCCGGCATCATCCAGCGCTTCGCTAAGGAAGTTCGCGCCAAAGGCGGCACAATCCTCACCGAAACCCCGGCCAAGAAACTGATCGTTGAAAACGGTAAAGTGGTAGGTGTTGAAGCTGTTGACGGCGAAGGCGAAAAAGTCATCGTTAAAGCTAAGAAAGTCATCATCGCTACCGGCGGTTTCGAATCCAACAAAGAAATGCTCGCCAAGTATGTGAACGACTCCTCTGCGCTCGGCATGTTCGAACCGGTTTGGTATCGCGGTCCGGTCACCGACGGTAAGAACGGCGACGGCCGTACCGGTGACGGCATCCAGATGGCTCAGTTAGTCGGTGCCGGCGTCAAAGGCATGCACACCATTGCCGGTAACGCTCCGTACCTTGCCGACTTGCCCCCGATCAACCAGTTCATGGGCGCTGACGAACTCAAACAAGGCCGCTGCGCTTTGGCTCAGCCCTGGCTTTGGGTCGACCAGCACGGCAAACGCTTCTTCAACGAATCCCGCGGCTCTGTGTTCGTTGACGTTTACAACGCCATGACAAGCGCCGGCGGCGTGATGTACAACATTATCGACCAGCAGAAATATGACCAACTGGTCAACAAGGGTGCTTTGCTTCCGTTCAACGCTATCGTTATGGCCGGTGTTCCTCTGAAAGCCCTTCCGAAGACATTCGAAATCGGTCAGCAGAGAGGCTGGGCATTCAAGGCCGATACAATTGACGACCTCGCTGCACAGATCGGTGTTCCTCCGGAAAACCTGAAGGAAACCATGAAGAAGGTTAATGAGTACGCTAAGGCAGGTAAAGATCCGGAATTCGGTCGTCTGCCCGAACACCTCGCCACCTTCAATATGGAAAAAGGCCCGTACTATGCTCTGAAAGGCATCCGCGCATTCTTCCTGACTTTGGGCGGCGTCACCGTCAATCCGAAGTTCCAGGCTCTCAATCCGCAGGGCGACGTGATCGACAACCTCTATGTTGTCGGTCAGGATATCGGCGGTTTGTATGACTCTTCTTACGACCTCCGCTGCGAAGGTTCTGCCTCTTCGTTCGCTATGACCAGCGGCCGCTTAGCTGCTGACAACGCTCTTGCCGATGTAAAAGCCGGTAAGTAACGTCTAGAAAATCCCCGACCGCCAGGGCCGGGCCCAACACCGAAACCAAAAAAGCATG
>ERZ860009.584-NODE-584-length-15746-cov-1.634376_pt1 | contig 15746 bp, 11 predicted proteins | sample MGYA00510114_ERZ860009 | MGnify/ENA primary metagenome ERZ860009 (study PRJEB30046, sample SAMN00715177) | human gut metagenome | study: EMG produced TPA metagenomics assembly of the A metagenome-wide association study of gut microbiota in type 2... | reverse complement strand
GGCAGCCGTTTTCTTGGGCTTAGGTCAGTAATATATACATTATCAATATTACTGTTTCAATACTGTTTGATAGCTTTTTTGTCATCACTTGGCATGGATTACGCCCTATCCCTTTGTAGAAAGGGGATAGGGTGAGTGATGACAACAGTGACGACAGTGATGACAATCTATTTGTCGTCACTGTTTTTTGCGGTATATTCTTTATTTTTATATGGTAACTACTTTATAATCAATGATGAAAGTGGTATACAATGAATCGTGTTAATATCGGTTAAAACGTTGCGTTTTCTTTATCATAGCCGCAAATATGGTATAGTGTACACGCTTTTCCTGTTATGCAATAGGTAAATTAGAGCGACTTTCTTCGGCAAATGATGAAAAAAGCTTCTTGCTTTAAATTGTTATTCCTTGTTGTTTTTGTGATTTTGATAGATGTATAATGTAGTAAACCTACATATATAACTTCGTTTTCCAATTGCGGGCTCTACGGTTGTCAATTGCAGGCTCTGCGGTTGCCAGTTGGAAACCCGGCAGCCCCCAATTGCGGGACGAGGTTTTCCTTGGTGTTTCACCTGGTTTTTGTACGTTTATAATAGGATTATGTACTATGTTTTTGCGGATAAACAACTGAGAAATAATTTTTTTTGCGAGTTGCAGCATGCTCTTTCGGCTGTTTGTTTTCTGTTTATTTCTATAGCTACTTGTACATACATATTTCCCATATTTTTTCTTCTTTTTATGTAAAACAAACTTATGAATAGCATTAGGTATTTTCATCTTCTTATTCGTATCTTTATATAAAAATCAAGAATATATGAACTATAAGACTATTATTTTCGCTTTATGTCTGGGAATGGCAGGCACATTGGCAGCGCAGTCCATATATCCCGGCCAGCATGTGGGAAAGATGAAAGTGGAAACGAGTGCTCCGGTGGCGATAAAGGGCTTTGATTTGAAAGACATCCGTTTGTTGCCAAGTCGATTTCGCGATAATATGCTGCGTGACTCTGCCTGGATGGCATCGATAGATGTGAACCGGCTTCTGCACAGTTTCCGTACGAATGCCGGTGTATGGGCAGGTCGTGAAGGCGGATATATGACCGTAAAGAAGTTGGGCGGTTGGGAATCACTGGATTGCGAACTGCGCGGACACACTACAGGGCATCTGCTGTCGGCATACGGACTGATGTATGCCGCTACGGGCAGTGAAATTTTCAAGTTGAAAGGCGATAGCATAGTGACGGAATTGGGCAAAGTGCAGGATGCGTTGGGAAATGGCTATCTGAGTGCATTTCCCGAAGAACTGATAAACCGCAATATTAAGGGACAATCTGTTTGGGCACCATGGTACACATTGCATAAATTGTTTTCAGGTTTGATAGACCAATACCTGTATGCAGACAATATGCAGGCATTGGCTGTTGTGACGAAAATGGGCGATTGGGCTTACAATAAACTGAAACCGTTGAGCGAAGAGACACGCCGGAAGATGATACGTAACGAGTTTGGCGGCATCAACGAATCGTTCTATAATTTGTATGCCGTTACCGGGGACGAACGTTACAAGTGGTTGGCGGAGTACTTCTATCATAACGATGTGATAGACCCGCTGAAGGAACAGAATGATGATTTGGGTACCAAACATACCAATACATTTATCCCGAAAGTAATTGCGGAGGCGCGTAACTATGAACTGACGAAGAATGAGGAGAGCCGTAAGTTGAGCGATTTCTTCTGGCATACGATGATTAATCATCATACATTTGCTCCGGGATGCAGCAGTCAGAAAGAACACTTCTTCGACCCGAAGCAATTCTCTAAATTTCTGAACGGCTATACGGGCGAGACTTGCTGTACCTATAATATGCTGAAACTGTCCCGTCACCTTTTTTGCTGGACGGGCGATGTGAAGATTGCCGATTATTACGAACGTGCGCTCTATAATCATATATTGGGGCAGCAAGACCCCGAAACGGGAATGGTATGCTATTTCCTGCCTCTGCTGAATGGTGCGCATAAGGTGTACAGTACAAAAGAAAATTCTTTCTGGTGCTGTGTAGGCAGCGGTTTCGAGAGCCATGCCAAGTATGGAGAGGCTATCTATTATCATAACGACGGGGCTATTTACGTCAACCTTTTCATTCCTTCCGTTGTAAGCTGGAAGGAGAAAGGCATGACTTTGCGTCAGGAAACCGCTTTCCCCTCGGAAGAAACGACCGTGCTGACCGTTGGGGCGGAACAGCCGGTGCGGACTACGGTCTGTTTGCGTTATCCGTCGTGGAGCGGCAAAGCATCTGTCTTTGTCAATGGAAAGAAAGTGTCCGTGAAGCAGAAGCCCGGCTCTTACATTGCCCTGACACGCTTGTGGAAGTCGGGCGACCGTATCGAAGTCACGTATCCTATGCAGGTATCTCTGGAAACGACACTGGACAATCCTCGAAAGGCCGCATTGCTCTATGGACCCATAGTACTGGCGGTGAGCGGGGAACGGAAGGCATGCAGGCTCCGGCGCCTTTTTCCAATCCGGCGCTTTACAATGATTACTACACGTATGATTATCATGTCCGGCAGATTTGAAAACTGCTCTGGAGATTGATGTGAAACATCCCGGACGTGCCTGCGGCGTGTGGGGAAGGAGCTGAAATTCGCAACTACGCAGGGAGATGTACTCCGGCCTCTGTATGACATGCACCGGCAGAGGTATGTGGTGTATTGGGATTTGATGAAATAAGTACTCATTTGATGCCGGAATTATTATGAAGCGTTTTTATTCTATATGTATCTTCTTGCTCCTCATTGGGGAGACGTTTACAGGTATGGCTGGCGAATGGGAATGGGCGGGACGGGTTTCGGTACGGATTCCTTCGATGATTTCGCAGGAAACCGAAGCGCATCCGCAGGCTTTTCTCTGGATACCTGCCGGTTGCAAACGGGTGAAAGCCGTAGCGGTAGGCCAGCATAATATGTGTGAAGAAACTTTGTTTGAAAATCCGGTATTCCGCAGACGGATGCAGGAAGCGGGCATCGCATTGGTGTGGATTACGCCCATACTCGATTTTCCGTGGAATGTGAATACGGGATGTAACGATGCGTTACTCACCGCATTGGACAGTCTGGCGGAGACGAGCGGCTACGATGAGCTGAAAGTTGTCCCGATTGTTCCTGTGGGGCATTCGGCAATGGCTACTTTCCCGTGGAACTTCGCCGCATGGAATCCGGAACGTGCCTTGGCAGTAATTTCCTATCACGGTGACGCTCCGCGCACCAACCTGACAGGCTACGGCGGGGCTAACCTGGAGTGGGGGCGCACGCGCAACATCGACGGTATTCCCGGTTTGATGGTCGAAGGAGAGTACGAATGGTGGGAAGCGCGTGTCAATCCGGCTTTGGCTTTTCGTATGATGTATCCTGAGAGTTGCATTTCTTTTCTTTGCGATACCGGTCGGGGACATTTCGATGTGGCAGACCGTACAGCCGATTATATCGGTCTTTTTCTGAAGAAAGCCGTAGAGTACAGGATTCCCGCTGATACGGATTGGAACAAACCGGTTGCCTTGAAGAAACTGAATCCCCGCGACGGCTGGCTTGCCGAACGTTGGCGTACGGGTACAAAAGAGCCGCAGGGAGAAGTACGTACGGCACGCCTCGCGAAGCAACCCCGCCGTGCAAAACCTGCTCCTTATTTGCAATATAAAGGCGACCGCCATGACGCTTTCTGGTACTTCGACCGTGAGATGGCGGAGCTGACCGAGGAGTGTTATCGTCAGGAGCGTGACTTGCTGCCGCAGTATGTCAGTTTTATGCAGGAAGGAGAGCTTGTTCCATATACTCCGCAATCTCATGTTACGCTTTCTGCCCGTTTCTTACCTGAAGCCGACGGAGTAACGTTTCATTTGAAAGCGGTGTATACCGATAGCCTGCGTGCTTCCTTGACAGACGGGCATTCGGCTGCCGTGCCGCGGATTGAACGTATTTGCGGTCCGGTGAAACAGGTTAATGATACGACTTTTGTTCTTGACTTCTACCGTATGGGTACGACCAATAAAAAGCGGACTCCGAGTATCACGCTGGTGGCAAGTGCCGGCGGAGACCGGCAATATAAGGAGTGTGTACAGGAACTCAGCTTTAATATTCCTTACCCTCTTACCGAGGGGCGGAGACAATGTATTCTTTTTCCCGGTATCGGGGATGTAAAAGCCGGAACGGAATCCGTTACGCTCGATGCGACATCCGATTGCGGGCTGCCCGTGTACTATTATGTAAAGGAAGGTCCTGCGGAAATCAGGGGGAATAAGGTGATATTTACCAAAATACCGCCTCGCAGCAGGTATCCGCTGAAAGTGACGGTGGTAGCCTGGCAGTACGGTATCGCCGGAAAAGTACAGACCGCAGAACCTGTAGAGCGTACGTTCTTTATCGTGGAATAATCTTTTTCGGATATGGATTAAGCGTCCTGAGCTTTTTATCCGTATTTCTGCATAATGAAAGAGAGGGTGCATAAAAATACCTTTAAAGTGAAATATAAAAATATGTTTGTGGCAATGAATATAAAGAAAACAGGATTTCTGTTAGGTGCGTTTGCATACGCCGCCGTTTTGTTTGCGGATAATACCCGGGAGTTGAAACTGAGCTCTCCGGATGGGGTGCAGCAAGTTGGATTCTATCAGAGGCAGACAGCTCCTGCCGTCAACGGCTTGTTCTATCGTGTCTCTTTCAAGGGACAGCCCGTATAGAGGAATCGCGTGCCGGTCTGGAACTGGATAACCGCATCTGGGAAATGGCATTGGGGCAGCGCAAGCTTATACAGCCTGCCTGCTGGATGGATAATCTGGAAGTCGATTCCGTGACTTATGCACCGACAGTGGATAATACATGGAAACCTCTTTACGGTGAACGCAGCAAAGTACGCGACCGTTATAATGCGGCAACATTTCATCTTTCCAAGAAAGACGGCTCTTTCTATCGTCTTGACATAGAGGTGCGTGCTTACGATGAAGGTATTGCTTTCCGCTATTTCTTCCCCGAACACCCTCGTGCCACCTTCCATAAGGTAGTGGGGGATTTGACGGAATATACCTTGCCTGCCGGTACGAAAGCCTGGTCGGAACAGTGGGCGCAGGCTTTCTTTGAGCATTTGGATGTCAACGAACTGAAACGTCCCGTAGAACGCGCCCTGACACTGGAACTGCCCGGTGGTCTGTGGACTGCATTGCTGGATGCCGATGTGGACGACTGGTGTCTTACCAAGTATCAGGCTTCGGCGGAGAAAAAGAATACGCTGACTTCCGTAATGTACAGTCCGGTAGATGTGGTGACCTATTATGCCACTCCGTGGAAAGTGATAATGACTGCGGAGAAACCGGGAGAGTTGCTGGAACATAACGATATAATCCAAAATCTGAATCCGCCTTGCGAGATAGCCGATGCCGCCGAATGGGTGAGACCGGGTACTATCATGCGTGAAACAACCATCAGCACTGAAGGGGCTATTGCCACAATCGACTTCTGTGCCGAACATAACATTCCGTATATGCTTTTCGACTGGTTGTGGTATCTGCCTTGTACTTCGCACGACGGAGACGCTACCAAAGTGGTAGACAAATTGGACATGCCGCGTGTGGTAGCTTACGGAAAGGAAAAGGGAGTTGGCATTTGGGTGTACGTCAACCAGCATGCCTTGATGAAGCAGGCGCGTGAACTCTTCCCGATACTTCGGGAATGGGGCATTGTGGGTGTGAAGTCCGGCTTTGTGCAGTATGCCAGCCATCGTTGGGCTACGTGGTTGCACGACTTGGTTCGCCTGGCTGCCGAGAATCATTTGATGATGAATATCCACGATGAGTATCGACCTTCGGGTTTCAGCCGTACTTATCCCAATCTGCTTACTCAGGAAGGTATTTGCGGGAATGAGGAGTTTCCGGATGCTACGCACAATGTGACGTTGCCTTTTACACGTATGATAAACGGTGCGGCGGATTATACGATTTGTTATTTCGACAAGCGCCTGAAAACAACGCATGCGCATCAGTTAGCGGCATCATTGGTATTTTACAGTCCGCTGCAAACAATCTTCTGGTATGATAAGCCCTCTTTCTATCATGGCGAACCGGAAGTGGAGTGGTTTGAGAATCTGCAAACGGTCTTTGATGATACGAAAGTATTGGACGGAACGCCGGGCAAGAACATTACAATGGCACGGCGGAAAGGACAGGAGTGGTTCTTGGCGGCTATGACGAATAACGACGGCTCGAAAGAGAATGTACAGCTCTCTTTTCTTGATAAGGACAAAACCTATCTTGCATATATCTATACCGATGGTGGAAAGGAAGTAAAGACCCGTACGCAGGTGAAGTGCTCATATCTGCTGGTGGATGCTTCCAGAACAATGAAGTTCGATTTAAAACCGAGTGGTGGAGCTGCCGTTCGTTTTGTGCCTGTAAGTAAGGATGAAGCGAAGAAGTACAGGAAGTATAGGGGAGAAGTATTATAAAAATACGGTTGCCGTTGAGTAATCGGTACGGTTGGTTCGTATTAGCAGATGAATGTTTTTAATGAATCAAGGTACGATAATACAAGGTAATTTAAGTTTTGTTTTCGGGATATTTATTAGTTATAAGATGAAAAGATTAGCACTGGTTATTGGTATGTTGTGTACCGTTTGTTTGCAGACGGAAGCGCAATATGTGTCCGAAGTGTGGGTGGCGGATCAGGGCAACGGAACTTACAGGAATCCGGTGTTGCACGCCGATTATTCCGACCCTGACGTTTGTGCGGTCGGTGACGATTTCTATATGACCGCTTCCAGTTTCGGCTGTACGCCGGGACTGCCTGTTCTCCATTCTAAAGATTTGGTGAATTGGCGTATCGTCAATTATGCCTTGAAGGAACTGGAGCCGAAAGAATTTTATAATTCCGCCCGCCACGGTAAAGGGGTATGGGCTCCGTCCATACGCTACCATAAAGGGGAGTTTTACATCTATTGGGGCGACCCGGATTTCGGTATCTTCATGGTAAAGACAAAAGACCCCGCCGGTGAATGGGATAAACCCGTACTTGTGAAGCCGGTAAAGGAATGATAGACCCTGCACCGCTGTGGGATGAGGACGGACATGTGTATCTGGTACATGCCTGGGCCGGCAGCCGTTCAAAGATGAACAGTATTGTGGTGGTATGCGAAATGAATGCGGAAGGCACGCGGGTTATCAGCAATCCGGTACTTGTGTATGACGGAAACGATGGAGTGAACCATACGGTAGAAGGACCGAAGTTCTATAAGCGCAATGGCTATTATTATATTTTCGCCCCTGCGGGTGGTGTAGCTACGGGCTGGCAGTTGGTGTTGCGCTCTCGCAGCGTGTACGGCCCGTACGACCCGAAAATTGTAATGGCGCAGGGTAAGACGGATATTAACGGGCCTCATCAGGGGGCATGGATCGATACGAATACGGGAGAATCGTGGTTTGTACATTTTCAGGATAAGGCGATGTACGGACGTGTGATTCATTTGAATCCGATGACCTGGGTGAATGACTGGCCGGTAATCGGTGTGGATAAAGACGGTGACGGTTGCGGTGAACCGGTCACTATCTATCGCAAACCGGATGTGGGCGGGACTTATTCCATAGAGACTCCTGTGGAAAGTGATGAATTCAATGCTCGCCAGTTGGGGTTGCAATGGGAATGGCATGCCAATTATCAGGATACGTTCGGCTTTACTTCGGATTTGGGTTTTGTTCGTATCTACGGACATGTGCTTTCGGAGAATTTCGTAAACTTCTGGGAAGTGCCTAATCTGTTGTTGCAGAAGTTTCCGGCAGAAAAATTCACGGCCACTGCCAAACTGAAAGTATCTGCCAAAATGGACGGACAGCAATCGGGACTGATTGTAATGGGCTGGGATTACAGTTATATAGGTGTGGAAAAGGTCGGCGAACGGTTTATACTGAAACAGGCCGTTTGTAAAGATGCCGAGCAGAATACGCCGGAGACGGCTGTCCGTCTGGCGGAAATTCCGGCAAGCCGGATTTATGAAGCCGGTCTGTATCCCAATTGTGAAAGGGAAATCTATCTGCGGGTAAAAGTGGAGAAAGGCGGTATCTGCCGTTTTTCTTACAGTTTGGACGGCAAGAAGTATATGTCTGCCGGAACTCCTTTTACAGCCCGTCAGGGAAAATGGATAGGAGCTAAGGTAGGATTGTTCAGTACGGCTCCTTACGGTAAAGAACGCGGTTGGGTGGACGCCGACTGGTTCCATGTTGAGAAATAATAGAATAAAATCGGATATGAAGACAAAAGCTCTGTTGGCAGCTTTGGGCATATGCCTGTTAGCTGCCTGTACTACTACAGAAAATAAGTTTCGCGTTGACGAGGCGTTGGACTATTGTAATCGCCAGGTAGAGCGTACCTTAAATCGATTGCATGATGCAAATGGTGCGGTGGACTATACCATGATGCCCCGCAATATACTGAATGGTCAAAGCGATTGGAACTGCCGTAAGGCAGCGAAAGAGGAATGGTGTGCCGGTTTTTGGCCCGGTGTGCTGTGGTATGATTACGAATATAGCGGTGACAAGCGGATAAAAGAGGAAGCGGAGAAGTTTACCGCTTCTTTGGAGTTCCTTTCCAAAACACCCGCATTCGACCATGATTTAGGATTCCTTATCTTTTGCAGTTACGGCAACGGTTATCGTCTGACACAAAATCCGGCTTACAAACAGGTGATTCTGGATACGGCGGATACATTGGCTACATTGTTCAAACCGCAAGTGGGTACAATGCTGTCTTGGCCCCGCAATGTAGAATTGTTTGGCGGGCACAACACAATCATGGATAATATGATAAATCTGGAAATGCTGTTTTGGGCGGCAAAGAACGGGGGGAACCCTTATCTGGCGGACATTGCCATTTCGCATGCCGATAAGACGATGAAGTATCATTTCCGGCCTGATTATACCTCTTATCATGTAGCCGTTTACGATACGTTGACCGGTGATTTCGTCAAAGGGGTTACACATCAGGGATATGCCGACAGTAGCATGTGGGCACGCGGTCAGGCATGGGCTATCTATGGATATACGGTAGTTTATCGTGAAACCAAAGATTGTCGTTACTTGGATTTTGTGCAGAAAGTAACGGATGTATATTTGGAAAAACTTCCGGAAGACTATGTTCCTTATTGGGATTTCAACGATCCGCAATACCCGATGCTCCCCGTGATGCTTCGGCTGCCTGCGTAGTGGCTTCCGCATTGCTGGAACTTTCCACTTATCTGCCTGGTGACAAAGGAGAGCGGTATAAGGATGCGGCGATGAAAATGCTGAAGAGTTTGAGTACGGAAAATTATCAATGCGGTGAGGCAAGCCCGGCATTTCTGCTTCACTCTACAGGACATTGGCCGGCGAAGTCGGAAGTAGATGCTTCCATTATCTATGCGGATTATTATTATATAGAAGCGTTGTTACGGTTGAAGAGATTGCAGGAAGGGAAACCGGTTATAGGCTGATGTACAAACTTGCTGTCCGGTATGATGCAAATGGAGAAATACACTTGATGATTTCTTTTAGGCACGGATTTCACGGATTTTCTTTATTCTTTTTCCGTGAAATCCGTGCCTTCCGTGTAGTTCCGTGCTTAATAAAGAAACAAATAATAAGCGAATTTTAGTTTTGACACACATTTTTTTCTATGTTTAAGATGGGTGTATGATGCTCTATACCGGTAAATTGAAAATTATAGAGCATGTATTTATAAAGATAAGTATACTTTTTTTGACTTAAAACCCGGTTGGGTTTTGATTTGTAGTTTTTATCTTTGCAGCATACAAACCTGAATAAATAGATATCATGAAAAAACGAATTGTTGCCGGATTATTTACTGCCCTGGCTGTGATGGCAAACGCGCAGTCTTTTACCGAATGGCAAAATCCGGAACTGAATGCTGTGAACCGTGCCCCGATGCACACCAATTATTTTGCTTACGAATCGGAAGGCGTGGCACAGACGGGAGTTAAAGAGCACTCTTCCCGTTTTATGACCTTAAACGGTACTTGGAAATTCTTTTGGGTGAAAGATGCAGACGCCCGCCCCGTTGATTTCTGGAAGCCGGGGTTCAATGATAAAGGCTGGTGCGATATGCCTGTTCCCGGTGTTTGGGAGCTGAATGGCTTTGGAGATCCTATTTACGTGAATGTAGGTTATGCCTGGCGCAATCAGTTCAAGAATAATCCGCCGCAAGTGCCTGTTGTGGACAATCATGTCGGTTCATACCGCCGGGAGATTGTAGTGCTGCTACCTGGAAAGGTAAGGACATTATAGCTCATTTCGGTTCGGTGACTTCCAATATGTACCTGTGGGTGAACGGTAAGTATGTAGGTTACAGCGAGGATAGCAAACTGGAGGCAGAATTCGACCTCACCTCTTACCTGAAACCGGGACAGAAGAACCTGATAGCTTTTCAGGTGTTCCGCTGGTGCGACGGTACATATCTTGAAGATCAGGATTTCTTCCGTTATAGCGGAGTGGGACGCGACTGCTATCTGTATGCCCGCGATAAGAAACGTATCGAGGATGTCCGTGTCACTCCGGATTTGGATGCTGACTACAAAAACGGCTCTTTGCGTGTGGAAGTCAGTCTGAAAGGTAACGGTAATACCGCCTTGGAGCTATTGGATGCCGAAGGTAAGCAGGTGGCAACGGCAACTGTACGCGGTAACGGGGTTGCTGTAATGAACCTTGACAATCCGCACAAATGGACAGCGGAAACTCCGTATCTTTATACATTACGTGCTGCTTTGCAAGGCAGTGGCGAGGTTATTCCCATAAAAGTGGGTTTCCGTAAAATTGAACTGAAGAATGCGCAGGTATTGGTAAACGGCAAGCCTGTCCTGTTCAAGGGAGCCAACCGTCACGAAATGGATCCTGATTACGGTTATGTCGTTTCCCGTGAGCGTATGATTCAGGATATTCAGCTTATGAAGCAGTTCAATCTGAATGCGGTGCGTACCTGCCACTATCCCGATAATAATCTGTGGTATGACTTGTGCGACCAATACGGTATTTATGTGGTAGCGGAAGCCAATATCGAGTCTCACGGAATGGGGTATGGAGAATCCACTCTTGCCAAACGTGCCGATTACAAGAAAGCTCATATGGAGCGTAATCAGCGTAATGTACAGCGCAGTTTCAACCATCCGAGCATCATTTTCTGGTCATTGGGTAATGAAGCCGGTTATGGGTCTAACTTTGAAGCGGCTTATGACTGGGTGAAAGCGGAAGACCCGAGCCGTGCCGTGCAATACGAACAGGCCGGAAAGACAGGAAAGACCGATATATTCTGTCCGATGTATTATGGATATAACGATTGTCTGAAATATTGTGAGGATGATTCTATGAACAGACCTCTCATTCAGTGTGAGTATGCGCATGCCATGGGTAATTCGGAAGGCGGCTTCAAAGAATATTGGGATATGATTCGCAAATATCCCAAATATCAGGGTGGCTTCATTTGGGATTTTGTAGACCAGTCCGTACGTTGGACCGGTAAGAACGGTAAGATGATTTATGCCTATGGCGGTGACTTCAACCGCTTTGATGCCAGCGATGTCAATTTCTGTAACAACGGTCTTGTCAGTCCCGACCGCATACCCAATCCCCATATGTACGAGGTAGGACGTATCTATCAGAATATCTGGACAACTCCGGCCGATTTGCAGCGTGGAGAAATTAATGTATTCAACGAAAACTTCTTCCGTGACCTTTCGGGCTGTTATCTGGAGTGGGAAATGCTGAAAGACGGCAAGGTGATGCGCAGCGGTCGTGTGGATGACCTGAATGTAGCTCCGCAGCAGACTGCTAAAGTCAAACTGGATTTGGGAACTGTCTGCCAGTGTGCCGAGTGGTTGCTTAACGTGTCTTATAAATTGAAGGAACGTGAAGGTCTGCTTCCGGCAGGGCATATTGTCGCTAAAGACCAATTGACGCTGAATGCCTATCAGGCTCCTGCAATGGATTTGAAGAACACGGAATTGAGCAACGTGGAAGTGGTCGCTCCCGTGATACAGGAGAATGACTGCAACTATCTTATTGTCTCCAGTGAGGCCTTCCGTGTGGAGTTCAACAGGCATACCGGTTACCTGACCAAATACGAAGTGAACGGTTTGGATATGATTAAGGAAGGTGAGGCGCTTACGCCCAACTTCTGGCGTGCTCCTACCGACAATGATTTCGGCGCTAACCTGCAACGTAAATATGCTGTCTGGAAGAATCCGGAGATAAAACTGACTTCTTTCAGTCAGCACACCGAGAACGGACAAGTGATTGTGGAAGCGGCTTATAAACTGCCGGAAGCATCGGCGGAGTTAAGTCTGACATATGTTATCAACGACAGTGGTGCTGTTAAAATCACTCAAAAGATGGTTGCCGATAAGAATGCCAAAGTAGCCAACCTCTTCCGTTTCGGCATGCAGATGCCTATGCCCCGCAGCTTTGAAACTGTAGAATACTACGGCCGTGGTCCGGTGGAGAACTATGCAGACCGTAACCATTGTACCGACCTCGGTATCTATCGGCAGAGCGTATCGGAGCAGTTCTATCCGTATATCCGTCCGCAGGAGAATGGCACAAAGACGGATATCCGCTGGTGGAAGATGCTGGATGCAGCCGGTAACGGTATAGAGGCAGTTGCTGCCGCTCCGTTCTCCGCATCGGCTTTACACTATACGATTGAATCTTTGGATGAAGGCTGGAGCAAGCGCCAGGGACACTCTCAGGAGGTGGAAGAGGCGGATTTGACAAACTTCTGCATTGATAAGGTTCAAGCCGGTTTGGGATGCGAGGATAGTTGGGGACGCATAGCCCGTCCTGAGTATCAGGTGCCTTATGCTGATTATGAATTTACGTTTATCCTGACTCCGGTACGTCATAACATCGGAATACAATGAGGAAACCGGCCGGAAGTAAACGTTTTCCGTAGAGGTACGTTGTATTCAGCCGGACTCTTCTGATATGCAAGGCATCGGACTGCCATCCCAAAGTCGGTTATGAGGCTTTCGGGGGAGTCCGGTGCTTTGTTCTGTTTACACCTTAGGAGCGATTTATTTTGCTCCGTCCAGATATCCTTTTTTGAACATATTGACAAAGAGAAAGAACAGGGAAAGTAGTAACGGGCCGAATATGACCCCCATAAATCCAAAAAGGGAGAGGCCGATAACAACTCCGAAGACAGTGATGAGCGGATGAATATCGGCCATTTTCTTTTGGATGACGAAACGTATCAGATTATCGAGTTGCGAGATGACAAGGGAACCGAATATGACCAGTCCGATTGCTTGGAACCAGTTGCCGATAAGTGCCATGTATATGGCTATGGGAATCCATACCAATGCCGTACCTGCCATGGGTATGATACTGGCAAAACCTGTAAGAAAGCCTGAAAACAGAATGTTGGGAGCATCGAATATCCAATAGCCGAGCATGGCTACTCCGCCTTGTATTACGGCAAGCAAAGGTATGTCGATGGCATTGGAACGGACAATCATATTGATTTCGTGTACTATCTCCTGTGTGTTGGTTTCATTGAAAGGAAGAAGTTCGTTGACATATTGCTCCATTTTCTTTCCGCCTATCAGCATGAAGTAGAGGACAAATACCAGTACAAACATGTTGACGATGAAGCTGCTGATGCCTCCCATTAATGTCTGTCCGATGCGTGGAAGGGATGAAATGAAGAATGAAAGGCTGTTTCCGCTTAGTACATTGTATCCGGTTCTGGCCTTGATAATGGAGGCGGCTTCTTCAAAAGGTGCAATGACTGCCTGCGGATCAAGGTTGATGTTCTGCAGGTTTACTACCGCCAGCCATACTACCAATGCCAAAGGAACGAGAAAGCATAAAATGGCTTCTGCCGTAATGACGGTGGCAGCTATGCTCCGTTTATCTTTCGCTTTTCGGACAGATAAATCATCTGGCGCCTGACCAGTATATAGATGGTCAATGCACCCAACAGACCTCCTAAGAAGGGAGTGATTTGCCTGGCGAGGATAATCCCCAACCCGATAATGATGGTAATCAATGAATATTTCCAGTATTGCTCTTTTGTACTCATAGAATATGTTGTTTCTTTGAAAAAGAAACATTATAAGAGCCGGAAATGTTTTTGAGGAATATGCGGAGATTGAATTTTATCCTTCGTCCAGCCAGCCTTTTCCCTGGCGTACGATTTCTGCCTCGCCACCGGTGCAGTCCACTACTGTGGAACCCTCTATGCCACCTATTCCACCGTCGATAACCAGGTCGACGATATTGCCGAACTTCTCATCAATCAGTTCGGGGTCGGTGCAGTATTCAATGTCTTCGTTTTCGTTATGGGGGAGTGTGGCGGTCATGATAGGGGCATCCAGCAGGCGTGCCAGCTCCTGTATTATCGGATGGTCGGGCATACGGATTCCTACTTCTTTCCGGTTGCGGAATATCTTCGGCAGACGGACTGTGCCGTTTAAGATAAAGGTGAAAGCGCCCGGAAGGTTGCGCTTCATTAATTTAAACGTGTTGTTGTCGAACTTGGCATATTCGCTGATACTGCTCAGGTCGTAGCAGATGATGGAAAGGTTGTTCTTCTTGGGGTCGGTATTTTTGAGCTGGCAGATACGTTCTATCGCACGTTCCTTCAGTCCGTGGCAGCCGATGGCATACATGGTGTCGGTGGGGTAGATGATGATGCCCCCGTCGTTCAGAATGTCGATTACTTGTTGCAAATCTGCCGGGTTGTTGTTCTTTTCATAAAGTTTCAGAAGCATGATATTGTCGGACTTGGTTTAAAAGTATATTACAAAAGTAATAATAAGTTTCTTGAAATCAAATGTATAAGGATGGATTTTATTTTGAGGAGCGCTTTTTGCGGAGTTCTTCCGCCAATCGCCATTGCAAGGCTGCTTCAACCTCTTTTCCGGCTTGCATCAAAGCGTCCCCGAAGAGTTCGTGAGCCCCGGCATGTTCGGGCTTTAGGGTGGTGGCTTTGTCCAGGTCGGCTATGGCACCTTCAATGTTTCCGAGTTTAAGCCGCAACTTTCCACGGTTGTACACGGTTTTGAATTCGGCGGGGCGCAAGCGTACGGCACGGTTCAGGCATTCTTCGGCTTCCTGGTATTGGTTTTCGTTGAAGAGGGTGACGCCTTTTCGCACCCAGGCATCCGTGTATTCGGGATAAAGCTCCAAAGCTTTGTCATAATTGGCAAGGGCGGCACGGGCGTCGCGGGCTTGGGTGATGCACTCGTTCCCCATGGCATAATATTCGCGGGCGTAGTCTTGCAGGCGCTTCCGCTGTTTTTCCATGTCTTGTTTCAGGCAGGCGTTCTCCGCTTTCAGCCGGTTGATGATATTCAGCTTTTTGCGGATAAGACGTTGCACTACGGGTTTCTCGATGTCATAACGGGAATGGATGGCCTTGAAGAATTCATTGAGGAAAGTCTCGAAGTCTCCCTGGTCGAAGGCTTTGGCTGCCGCTACATATTGCACATCTGCCTGTGCCTGCTTCAAGGCACGGTCAATGGCCTGGCGGTTGTTGAAGCGTTGGGCGAATCCTACAATTTCGGGACGTACGAATACATCGGCGCGGCTGACGGGCTTTTTCAGTTGTATTCCTTCCAGCGATGTGCACCGGCTGAGTGCCACGTATGCTTGTCCACCGGCAAATACGCCACCGGTGAAGTCGATGACTACACGGCTGAAAGTCAGTCCCTGGCTTTTATGGAT
>ERZ860009.581-NODE-581-length-15878-cov-1.285407_pt1 | contig 15878 bp, 26 predicted proteins | sample MGYA00510114_ERZ860009 | MGnify/ENA primary metagenome ERZ860009 (study PRJEB30046, sample SAMN00715177) | human gut metagenome | study: EMG produced TPA metagenomics assembly of the A metagenome-wide association study of gut microbiota in type 2... | reverse complement strand
AGGCTGTGGAGGCTGCGGAAAAAGATCTCGAAAAGATTACCATTGAAGATGAAGTGACGGATGAAATCTGTGAAGTGTGCGGGCGCAATATGGTAATCAAGTATGGACCGCATGGAAAGTTTCTGGCATGTCCGGGATTCCCGGAGTGCCGGAATACCAAGCCATATTATGAAAAGATTGGTGTCGCATGTCCGAAATGCGGAAAAGACGTGGTCATCAAAATGACACGCAAGGGCAGAAGATACTATGGATGCATTGATTATCCGGAATGTGATTTCATGAGCTGGGGGCGTCCGGTGGAAAAGAAATGTCCGCGCTGTGGAGGCTATATGGTAGAAAAAGGAAACAAGCTTGCATGTGCGGATGAACATTGCGGTTACACGGAAGCAAAAGAAAAAGAAACAGAATAGTCGTAAATTTTTCAAAAAATATTGAATTGTCTGATAAATAGTGCTACACTCATGGTATCTGTGATAAAGACAGGAGGAAAAACATGAGTGTTCAACTTCTAGACAAGACAAGAAAAATAAATAAACTGCTTCATAACAATAATTCGTCCAAGGTGGTATTTAACGATATCTGTGAAGTCCTGACAGGAATTCTTGATTCCAACATCCTTGTAATAAGCAAGAAGGGAAAGGTTTTAGGTTCCAGTGTATGCAAAGGGGTTGAGGAACTGCAGGAACTGATCGTGGATGAAGTCGGCGGATATATTGATGCAGAACTCAATGAGCGTCTTCTGGGAATCCTTTCCACAAAAGAGAACGTAAATCTGGAAACACTCGGATTCGGAGATGAATCCAAAAAGTACCGGGCCATCATTACCCCGATTGACATTGCTGGGGAGCGGCTGGGAACCTTATTTGAATACCGATGCGAAACGGAATATGACATTGATGACATTATTCTGACAGAGTACGGAACAACGGTGGTAGGACTGGAAATGATGCGTTCTGTAAACGAAGAGAGTGCAGAGGAAGCGAGAAAGGTTGCAATCGTAAAATCTGCGATCAGCACACTTTCTTTCTCGGAACTTGAGGCAATCACCCACATCTTTGATGAACTGGATGGCAATGAGGGAATTCTTGTTGCAAGCAGAATTGCGGATCGCGTGGGAATTACCCGTTCCGTGATTGTAAATGCACTTCGTAAGTTTGAGAGTGCGGGCGTGATCGAATCGCGTTCTTCCGGCATGAAAGGAACTTACATAAAGGTTGTCAATGATGTGGTTTTCGATGAACTTGCAGAACTGAAAAGAAAAAATGCAAAATAAAGGATGGAACCGAGCGGACAGCAAAAGGACTTGTATGTAAATATAAGTCCTTTTTTGTCATTTTATGTAAAAAACTACTTGTATTTTGCTTGATTTATACTATAATTAGTATGATACGATAATTGGGAATACTAGATAAGGAGGCACAAAATTGCTAAGTACAGATGCTTTCAATTATGTGAATGTTCTGGATAAAGCTGCTGATGCGAGCTGGAGCAGGGAGAACATTCTGACTAACAATATTGCAAATGTAAACACTCCGGGATATAAGAGAAAAGACTTAAATTTTGAAAATACATTAAAAACAGAACTGGGCCGCTGCAAGCATGAGTCCCTGGATTCGAAAATGAAAGACGTGGATCTTTCCAGACTGAATCCATCGGTTTATGTGGACAGTTCCAATTACTCCTATCGGCTGGATGGAAGCAATGTAGATATTGACACGGAAGAAGTGGAGCTGGCATCCGAACAGATCCGCTATCAGGGAATTACAGCCGGAATTAACGGACAGTTTGACCGTATGCGTTCCGTGATTAAGTAAGGGGGAAAGATAAATGGCTTTATTTCAGGCGTTTAATATCAGCGCGTCAGGCATGACCGCAGAACGGTTTCGTACCGATATCATTGCGGAGAACATTGCAAATGTAAATACAACATCAACAGAGAGCGGCGGTCCGTACCGACGCAAAATTGTAAATTTTGCAGAACGGAAAGTTACCCCGTTTTCCCAATATTACGCAACTGCTCGCAGAATCCGGCAATCGGAAACGGTGTAAAAGTAACTTCCGTAAAAGAAGATACGGAAACAGATTTCGTGAAAGAATATGATCCTTCCAATCCGGATGCGGATGCGGACGGATATGTATCCTATCCAAATGTAAACACGGTCACGGAAATGACCAATCTGATCGATTCTACCCGTGCATATGAGGCAAATGCGACTGCATTTGATGCCACGAAGAGTATGGCAACCACGGGACTTTCCATAGGAAAACAATAATAAAAAGTAAGTTATACGAGAGAGGACAAAAGCATGGATATCACACAATTGTCTGGAGTTTCTTCTGACTATCTGAATACATTCGCAAAAAAAGAGGCACTTGTTCCGGGAGACGATGACAGTTTCAGCGCGGTGCTTTCAACAGCGATGAAATCAGTAGATGAAACCAATGATCTGCAAAATACCGCGGAGTCGGAAGAAGTACGGTTCGCACTTGGGGAAGCCGAAAATCCACATGATCTGCTGATTGCAGAGACGAAAGCAAATGTAGCACTGCAGTATACGGTTGCAGTGCGGGATAAACTGATTGACGGATACAAAGAGATTATGCAGATGTCAATCTAGTAAGTGAGGAACGAAAACATGCCAGAACAGTTACAGAAAATCCTTGACCGTGTGGTTGAGTGGTGGAAAAAATTTTCCAATAAACAAAGAATGCTGCTGATCAGCCTTACCGCAGTGGTGATCCTTGCGCTGGTGATACTGGGAGTTGTTGTATCAAGACCGAGTTATACAACACTGATTGACTGCCAGACGCAAAAGAAGCCAGTCAGGTAAAAGATCTGTTAGACGGCGAAGGTGATATTGATTATAAGGTAACGGATACCACACATTTTGAAGTAAACAAAAAAGATGAGAACAAGGCAAACTGGCTTTTGGGATCCAATAATATTGATACAACGGGATTTGACCTGTCAGATCCGAACATCAAGGATTATATCGACGGAAGCTTTTCTACCACGGAGGCAGATAAACAGAAGCTTGCCAAAAGCTATATGGAAGATAAACTGGAGAATGTGCTTGCTGCGAATGACCTGATTGATTCCGCAAAAGTTACACTGGATATTCCGGACGATGACGGTACACTGATCTCACGGATGCAGGAAAGTTCTGCCAGCGTTTCGCTTGCCCTGAATGGTTCTATGGATTCGGATCAGGCGTATTCGGTGGCGCGCCTTGTGGCAACCGCCCTTGGAAATGATTCGACAGACAAAATTACCATTCTGGATCAGAAGACATCCAAAATCTTGTTTTCGGGAGCAGACCAGGATGATGATGCCACGGTTGTTTCCGACAGTCTGGACATCAAAGACCGCATTAAGAATTCCGTGGTCAATGGTATCAAGGATGTAATGGTCAAGTCCGGTATGTATTCGGACGTGCAGGTTGCGCCGAACCTTGATATTGATATGTCCAAGGTGGAAAAGGCGGTTCACAATTATTCACACAATGATGGACAGGATCAGGGAGAACTGACAGAAAGCTCTGAGTATAATTCAGAGGCAAAAGGTGGACAGGCTGCGACTCCGGGAACGGATTCCAATGATGATACGCCAACCTATGTGACACCGGATGGCGAGATTACAGAATCTTCCGTGTCGGATGTGGATAAAAAATATTCGCCGAATGAGGAAATTATAAAAACTATTTCAAACGGTGGAGCGATCAACTATGATAACAGTTCCATTGCCGTGACTGCCACACGCTGGGTTGTTTATGATGAGGACGAATTGAAAGATTCCGGGCAGCTGAAAGGGACAACGTTTGAAAAGTTTAAGAGCGCACACAGTGATCCGGTACAGGTGGATGCAACGCAGGATGAAATTGACCTTATCGCAAAAGCTACCGGAATTCAGTCTAGTGCAATCAAACTGGTGTGCTATGAGAGACCGCAGTTTGTGGAATCCCAGAAGAAGGGATTCGGACTCACCGACATTTTACAGATTCTGCTTGCGGTGCTGATTTTTGCGTTGCTGGGGTATGTTGTATTCCGCAGTACCAGAAAACAGAAAGTGGAAGAGCCGGAGCCGGAACTGTCTGTCGATGCCCTGCTGGCGGCTACTTCAGATAACGACGATGAAAATCTGGAAGATATCGGGGATTCGGAAAAATCAGAAACCCGGAAACTTATTGAAAAATTTGTGGATGAAAATCCGGATGCGGCAGCACTTCTGCTTCGCAACTGGTTAAATGATGATTGGGAGTAATTTATGAACAACGACTCATATACTGGAGTACAGAAAGCAGCGATTCTTTTGATTACGCTGGGACCGGAAAAGGCGGCAACCATTTTCAAACATTTAAAGGAAGATGAGATTGAAGAATTAACGCTGGAAATAGCGAATACAAGAAGCGTATCGCCACAGACCAAGGAGGAAGTGCTGGAAGAGTTTTATCAGGTATGCCTCGCACAGCAGTATATTGCGGAAGGCGGTATCGGATACGCAAAAGAACTTCTGGAAAAAGCACTCGGAAACGACAAGGCACAGGGAGTTATTGCAAAACTTACAGCATCTCTCCAGGTTCGTCCGTTCGAATTTATCCGAAAGACAGATCCGGCACAGCTGCTGAATTTTATACAGGATGAACATCCGCAGACGATTGCGATGATCCTTTCGTATCTGGCTCCGGCACAGGCGTCCCAGGTACTGGGAGCTCTGCCACCGGAAAAACAGGCTGATGTTGCAAAACGTATTGCAACTATGGATCGTACTTCTCCGGATGTGATCAAGGAGGTAGAACGCGTACTGGAGCGGAAACTTGCATCTCTTGTAAATCAGGATTACACCATCGTCGGTGGTATTGATGCAATTGTTGGCATTTTGAACAGTGTCGACCGTGGAACAGAGAAACATATTATGGAATCTCTGGAAATCGAAGAGCCGGAACTTGCAGACGAGATCCGCAAAAAGATGTTCGTGTTCGAGGATATTCTTCTGCTCGACGACCGTGCGATCCAGCGTGTGCTGCGTGATGTGGAAAATGCAGATCTGGAGCTTGCGCTTAAGAATACAACGGAAGAAGTACAGAATGTGATCTACAAGAACCTGTCAAAACGTCTGGCTGCAATGATCAAGGAGGATATGGACTTTATGGGTCCTGTTCGTATGAAGGATGTTGAGGAGGCACAGCAGAAGATTGTTGCTGTGATCCGTAAGCTCGAAGATGCCGGAGAGATTGTGATTTCACGTGGCGGAGGTGACGATATCGTTGTCTAATTTACTGAAACAATGTTATGTCGTCAGTCGGGAACTGGTACAAGAATTATCAATTCCAATGACGGGGTACGCCAGAAATTAAAAGAACTGCAACAGGAACAGGCTCCGGAACAGGTAGATGTATCAGCAGAGGACGGACAGGAGAATGCACCGGCTGGTTTCTCACAGGGGATTCAGGCAAAAACCGTGCAGATTGATGTGGAAGCCCTGCGCAGGGAAGCACTTGAAAAGGCAGCTGTGGAGGCAGATGAGATTACTTCCACGGCAAAAGAAGATGCAGAACGTATCCGTGGGGAAGCGGAAGAAAAAGCCCGTACCCTGTATGAAGAACAAAAGAAACTCGGATACGAAGAGGGTGCCAGATGCCGGGAAGAAGAATTAAACGGGAACATGAGAAGGCGATGGAGTCTCTTCATGCACAGAAAAAACAACTGGAAGAACAGTATCATGAAAAAATGTCGGTGATGGAAAAAGACATTGTGGACGCTGTGATTCAGGTATTTGATAAAGTGTTTAAGATTCAGTTTGAAGAGAAACGTGAACTTTTACTTCAGCTGGTAAATGGAGCATTACTTGACATTGACCCGGGAGATAAAATACGGATTCACACGAACCGGAGCGATGAGGAAATCCTCAAAGAACATCTTGCACAGATGCAGGATATTGTAGGAAAAGATGTTGCCATTGAATTTGTAAAGGATAATAAATTATCGGATGGACAGTGCAAAATAGAAACACCGTATGGCGTGGTTGACTGTGGGGTGGACACACAGTTGTCTGCACTGCTGAAGGATATACGTTCACTGGTATAAACGGGAGACGAATTTGGTTAAAGAAGCGGAAAAGTATTTACAGCTGATGGACCGCCAGTATTATAAGAGTTATGGAAAAGTAGTCAAGGTAGTAGGTCTTACCATTGAATCTGTCGGACCAAAGGCACGTATGGGAGATTTGTGTAAAATTTACCCGAACGAGAAGGAAGAGGAATATGTTATCGCGGAAGTGGTCGGTTTTCAGGATTCCAGACTGATCCTGATGCCGGTTGACAGCGTGGAAGGGGTTGGAACCGGATGCATTGTGGAAAATACCGGACATCCCCTGTCAGTTCTGGTTGGAGAAGAACTGCTTGGGCATACGCTGGATGGAATCGGACGCATGACGGATGGAACGGAAGAAATTCACGGTTCGTATTATCCGTTGGAAAATACGCCGCCGGATCCGATGGATCGCCGGATTATCAGCGAGGTACTGCCGCTTGGCGTAAAAGCGGTGGACGGACTGATTACGGTGGAAAAGGACAGCGTATCGGTGTGTTTGCCGGTTCCGGTGTCGGGAAAAGTACCCTGCTTGGCATGTTTGCAAGAAATACGAAGGCAGACATCAATGTAATCGCACTGATCGGCGAGCGCGGCAGGGAGGTCCGGGAATTTATTGAACGTGACCTTGGTCCGGAGGGAATGGCACGGTCCGTTGTCGTGGTCGCAACGTCAGATAAACCGGCACTGATCCGTAATAAGTGTGCAAAGACTGCAACGGCTGTGGCGGAATATTTCCGTGATCAGGGAAAAGATGTACTGCTTATGATGGATTCCATGACACGATTTTCCCAGGCACAAAGAGAAATCGGACTTGCATCCGGGGAACCACCGGTTACCAGAGGGTATCCGCCGAGTGTGTACGCACAGATGCCAAAACTTCTGGAACGTGCCGGTACAAATGAAAAAGGATCGATCACCGGACTATATACGGTTCTGGTAGATGGAGATGATTTTAATGAGCCAATCACGGATACGGCGCGGGGCATTCTGGATGGACATATTGTTCTCGACCGTAAGCTGGGACATAAAAACCATTATCCGGCAATTGATATTTTACAGAGTATTTCCCGTGTTATGAATTCCATCGTAACAAAGAACATAAGGCACTTGCCGGAAAATTAAAACAGGTGCTTGCCACATACAGTGAAGCAGAGGATCTGATTAATATCGGAGCCTACAAAAACGGATCGAATCCGGATATCGATTATGCAATCCGAAAGAATAAAGAAGTAAATGAATTTCTGTGTCAGGATACGGAAGAAAAGTTTGCTTTTGATGAAGAAGTGGAACTCTTAAAAAAGGTGTTTGACGACTGATCAATGGACAGAGGTTTTAAATGGCAAAATTTGTTTATCGTATGCAGAACATACTGAACATTAAACAGAAACTGGAGACACAGGCGAAAATGACATACAGCCTGGCAAACCAGAAATATCTGGAGCAGCAGAAGATTCTGCAGGAATATATGGTGCGCAGAGTCGGATATGAGCAGCATTGGAAGAAACTGATGCAGGGAAATTTAAATCTGCAGGAAGTCGAACATGCGCGGGCAGATGTAAATGCCATGAAAACGATTGTCAGACGACAGATGTAGAAGTCCACAAGGCGGAAAAAGAACTGGAAGATGCCAGAAACCGCTTAAAAACCGTGATGCAGGAACGAAAGGTTCAGGAAAAATTGAGGGAAAAGGCATTTGAAGAATTTAAGCAGGAACTTGCAGAAGCAGAAACGAAAGAAATCGATGAACTTGTAAGTTATACCTATAACAAGGGTGAACAGGGAGAATGATATGGCAGACGAAAGAAACCTTGTCGACGAGGAAGACACGGTAAAGGAAAACAGCGCACAAAATCGAAGAGAAAAGAAAAAACGGGAAAAGAAAGAAAAAAAAGAAAAAAAGAATGCCAAAGGAAACGCACCGGAACCGGAAGAAGATGAGGATGAAAAGGGAGGCGGCAGGCTGATTCTTGTCCTGACAACCATTTTAATCATTGCGATATGGATGGGAATTATAGGAATTCTGATTAAAACCGATGTCGGAGGATTTGGATCAACGGTGTTATATCCGCTTTTGAAAGATGTCCCTTATGTTAATAAAATCCTCCCACAGCCGGAAGAAACGGTGGAGCAGACCGAGGACACAGAGTATCAGTATGGGTCTTTAAGCGAGGCCATCAGCCGGATTAAAGAACTGGAAAAAGAACTCGATGAAGCCAGCAGTACAAATAAAAATGACAAAAAAAAGATCAAGGATCTGAAGGCACAGATCAAGGATCTTTCAAAATACAAAGAGGATGAGGCTGCCTTTGAAAAGGAGAAGGAAAAATACTACGAGGAGGTTGTTTTTTCCGATCAGGCACCCGATATACAACAGTATAAGACATATTATGAGAGCATTGATCCAGAAAATGCCGAAGTCTTATACAAACAAGTGGTTGAACAGATTACCTACGATAGTCAGGTTGAAGATTACGCAAAGACATATTCCACATGAAGCCTCAGGAGGCGGCCAGCATCTTTGATACGATGACGGACAATCTGGGGCTTGTGGCTGACATTCTCATGAATATGGGAACGCAGCAGAGGGCGGATATTCTTGGCAAATGGATGCAACGACTGCGGCGAAGCTGACAGAGATCATGGAACCTAGCAAGAAAAAGTAGGAAATCTGTAAATAACAGAAAGGAGGAACGTGTTTGACAAGTGCAAATGTATTTAATTTGAATTCTGTAAAGCAGGGTCAGGTATTAAATGCAAATGCTGCAAAAGGCAGATCAAAAGCTGAAAATCCGGATGCGGCAGGCGTGTTTGCTTCACTGATGGGCAGTAACTACTCTACAAATTTTAATATGCCGTCCGTGGATACAAAAATAAACAACAATGTATTACAGCAGACAAATGCAGCAGATAATTACGACCGGTATCAGTATCAGGATAATACCACCGTCAGGCAGCCGGAGATGTTGTCACAGACGTGATTGGCAATTCGACAGATACTCTGGATCAGTTCCAGGGCGATGTTGTCAGGACGGTGGCCGAACAATTGGGTGTTTCGGAAGATTCTGTAAAAGATATGATGGAGTCGCTGGGACTTACAGCTTTTGATCTCCTGAATCCGGAAAATCTTGCACAGCTTGCAATGCAGCTGACAGGAGAGACTTCTCCAATGGATTTACTGATGAATGACCAGTTTCAGGGGCTGATGCAGCAAATGGATCGCTGGGAGGGCAGCTTGCAAATGAACTAAATCTTCAGCCGGCACAGATGGAGAAACTGATTGCGCAGATGGATATTCTGCAGACACCGGAAACTCTGACCGATGAAGAAATGCAGGTATTGACCGATGTGGCAGGACAGCAGACAACAGCCGATACTGTTTCGGCAGATGTGATGCCGGAGCTTGACAGACCGATGAGGTACAGCCGATGGATAAACAGGCGGATGTATTTCAGAAAGAACCAAAATCGGATGAAGTACGCACACAGCAGCCACAGACAAAGGAGACAAAGCAGACAGCAGAACAACAGACAATGGAACAGCAGACGGATGCCGGAGATGCAGATGTAGATTCGCAGACAGGAGATCAGGTGAAGTCGGCGCAGCCGGAAAAAATGACGGCAGACCGGAACAACTCTGATGTGGCAAAGACACAGAATGTCGTGCAGATGCAGGATACCCCGGGGTACAGACGATGGCGCATGCGGCGGATGTAACATCCGAGACATCGTATATTTCTGTGGATACCATGGATTTGCTGGAACAGGTGGCAGAGCAGATCCGTGTGAATGTTTCGCAAGGAACTTCATCGATGGAGATGCAGCTGAATCCGGAAAATCTCGGGAAAGTGTATGTAAATATTTCTTCGAAAGAAGGCATGATCCATGCACAGCTGGCAGCTTCTAATGAAGCAGTCCGCGCAGCCCTTGAAACGCAGGTGGCAGATCTGCGGCAGAATTTAAATCAGGCAGGTGTCAAAGTTGACGCCATAGAAGTAACCGTTGCTTCCCATGAATTCGAAAAGAATCTGGAACAGAACCAGGAGAATGAAAAGCAGCAGGGAGAACGGCAGCAGGAGCAGTCCGGAGGCAGAAGAAGAAATTTAAATCTTTCCTCACTGGATGGAGTGTCAGGATTGATGACAGAAGAAGAAACTCTTGCGGCACAAATGATGCGGGAGAATGGAAACTCCATGGATGTAACCGCATAGAAAGGAGAAAAAATGGCAGATACGACAACTTCCGCACTGAATTGGGCGAGTGTGGAAAACGGAAAAGTAAAAACAACAAAATCGAAAAAAAGCGATGAGTCCAACAACGGAACCATGGGATACGACCAGTTCCTTACATTACTTTGTGCGGAAATGCAGTACCAGGATCCACTTGAACCTACCAGCAATACCGAATATGTGGCACAGCTTGCAACGTTTTCACAGTTAGAAGCAATGCTTGGCATGCAGGATACACAGAAAAATGAGATGGCAAACAATCTGGTTGGAAAGTATGTAATCTTAAAGGTTTCGGATGAAACAACCGGAAAAACTTCTTATGTAGATGGTAAAGTAGATTATGTCATGTATCAGGAAGACGGATCACAGATGCTTAGTGTAAACAATAAACTGTATTCCATTGATACACTCGATACGGTGGCTGACAGTGCATATTACGAAGCAATAGGATATGCAAAAACCATCACAAATATGTTGGATCAGCTTCCGGATATTGAAAATATTACGACCAAGTTTTCCGGTGCCATAGGCGAGATCCGCAAGGTATATGATGGAATGACGGATTATCAGAAGCGCTTTGTGAGCGAGGACGATCTTGCAAAACTTAAAAAGTATGAGCAGAAGATCAAAGATCTGGGTAAAGATGCCGCAGACGATACAAAGACGGATGATACCAAAACAGATACGGATACAAAAACCGATGATACCAAGACGGATACGGATACCAAGACCGATGACACAAAAACGGATGACTCGAAGACAGAGAATGGTTCCGGTCAGAAGAGTGACGAGACAACAGGTGCATAGGAAAGGGGAGAAAAGAGATGAACCCGATCAGCAAACAGTTTTCGTCGATCGAACAGGTAACCGGTCAGTATTTAAAACAGAAAAACGTAACCAGTCCGTCAAAGACGTCGGATGTTTCATTCGAAGATGTCTTACGGCAACAGCAACAGTTAAAGTTTTCAAAGCATGCCTCGCAGCGGTTAGAAAGCAGAAATATCAGCTTATCCGAGGAACAGAATGCCAGACTCGAAGACGGAGTGGAACAGGCACATGCCAAGGGAATTAAGGATTCTCTGGTTTTGGTGGATTCACTTGCTTTTATTGTGAATGTGCCAAGTAAAACCGTTGTTACCGCAATGGATCAGACGGAAACACAATCAAATATTTTTACAAATATAGATGGCGCAGTTATTATGTAACCGGACCTTATGGAAGTTACAGGAATCCCGACTGACAGAAGGATTTCAAAACCATATTGCCATCTAAGGAGGTCAATGTACTATGATGAGATCATTATTCTCTGCTGTGTCAGGTCTTAAGACACACCAGACGAGAATGGATGTAATTGGTAACAATATTGCCAATGTAAATACCGAAGCGTTCAAAGCTTCCAGCGTAAGATTCAGTGAACTGATGTACCAGACAATGTCCACCGCATCCGGTGGGGATGCGTCAACCGGTACGGGTGGTGTCAATGCCAAGCAGGTTGGTCTTGGTGTAAGCACGGCATCTACCATGATCAATATTACCGGGGCAGGTTCTTCCGAGACAACCGGAACCCGTTTGATTTAAAACTCAGCGACAGCCAGACCACAAACTTCTTTATTGTCAGCGATGGAACAAATACCATGTTTACCCGTGCAGGTTCGTTCTATGTAGATGGAAACGGCTACCTGTGTATGAGTTCTACCGGATATACGGTACAGGGATGGCAGGTAGACAAAACGACAGGTGAGATCCACAAAGATACGGTTTCTCCCCTGCAGGTGATGTCACCGTCCAACACGACATCCGCTCCGGAGGCAACGACAGAGGCTCATGTGCATGGAATTCTGGATAAGGAAGATACCGATGTCACCGGAAAAGACGGCTATGTTATGACTCTTGGATTTTATGATGATCTGGGATATTCCTATACGGCTAAGTTTGCGGTATCGACACCGAAGACAACTCAGGGATTAGGCACTGGAAATAATTATTTTATCAGTTTAACGGATATTATTGATTCGAAGGGAAATTCTATTGTCACAAAAGACGAAAATGGAAATGCAATAAAAGACGAAGCTGGTAAGCGTAAGATGCTTGATTCGATCTGGGGAGATGACGGGAAACAGGATGATACGAATGGACCGAAGGGCTATTATATGAAATATGATTCCAATAAGGGTACATTTGTAAGTATTGGCGATGGTTCGAATACAACAGCTGGTACGAAGGCTGTAACGGCGAAATCCTTAAAACTTTCTGCCCTGGGAACACAGTATACAACAAATAATGCAGACGGAACGACACAAAAATCCAATTTTAAGGACATCAATGTAGATTTTTCCACTTCCACCAATGTAGGCCATGGCGGAAAGTCAACACTGAAAGTAGAAAAAGGAACTTCTGTTGGAAAAGAAACCGGTAAGAAGAATGGTGCAATGATCGGACTTGCTGTAGACCAGAGCGGTAAGATTTATGCAAGCTATGACAATGGTAACACCGAACTTCTCGGACAGATCGCAGTGGCACAGTTTGCCAATGCTTCCGGTCTTGAAAAAATTGGTGATAACTGCTATCAGACAACCTTAAACTCCGGCGAGTTTGACGGTGTGGGTGTAGCTGTGGATGCGGATGGAAGCAAGATCAATTCCGGACAGCTGGAAATGTCAAACGTTGACCTTTCCGGACAGTTTACCGATATGATCATTACGCAGCGTGGATTTCAGGCAAATTCGCGTGTTATCACAGTTTCCGACACATTACTGGAAGAATTAATCAACTTAAAGAGATAGTTTGAAAAAATAGTTGGGAAATGGTTTTTTGACTGTTTCTCAACATTTTTTTGTGATTTTATACCCTTTTTAACAAAAGGAAGTAGACAAGAGAGAGAAAGTTTAGTAAAATCATATAAAAGGGTATTTTGATGGATTTTGTCGGAAGATCCATCGGAATTCCTAATTTTAGAAAATGGAAGGTGTAGTTCATGGATATAGCATCACTGCTTTCAATTATCGGCGGAATTGCCATGGTTATCTTGGCGTCCTCAGTAGTAACAGTTTTGACATCACTGCGATGCAGATGTACATTGATCCGGCATCTGTTGTCATTACGTTTGGTGGATCTATCTGTAGTACGATTGGGTGTTTCAAGCTTGCAGATGGAATCAACGGATTCAAGTCAATTTCACTCCCGTTCAAGGATAAAACATATGATCCGTCACAGACCATCCGGACAATTATTGACATGTCAAATGTCGGAAGAAAAGAAGGTTTGCTTGCACTTGAAGAAGCTGCAAACGGAATTGAAGACGAATTCCTGAAAAAAGGAATCATGCTTGTAGTAGATGGCACCGATCCGGAGCTGGTCCGTGGGATTCTGGAAACGGATATGGTGTGTCTGGAAACCCGTCACAAGGATGGATTAAGTTTTGGGAAAAATGGGGCGAGATGGGTCCTGCCTGGGGTATGATTGGTACCCTGCTCGGACTGATCGCCATGTTAAATAAACTTTCCGATCCGTCTGCGATCGGACCACAGATGTCTGTAGCACTGGTTACGACACTGTACGGTTCCCTGATTGCAAACTGGTTATGTGCCCCGATTGCCGGAAAACTTTCCGTAAACAATGATATGGAAGTGGTAAACCGTCAGATCACCATTGAAGGTTTGCTGTCCATTCAGGCAGGAGAAAATCCACGCGTTATTGAGGAAAAATTAAAGTCATTCCTTTCACCGTCTGTAAGAGAGGGTGTTCTTGAAAACGGCGGAGGAGGTGAAGAGTAGTGGCAAAAAAGAAACAGGAAGATCCGCCAAAAGGAGCGCCGGCATGGATGAATACTTTCTCGGATCTGATGAATCTTTTGCTCTGCTTCTTCGTACTTTTGTTTTCCATGTCGACAGTAGATACTGACAAGTTAGAGGCGGTTGTTGCATCACTGCAGAACGCCATCAGCATTCTTCCGACCGGAGGCACAAGCATTGGAGAGGGAGAGATGATTTCTGCCGGTGTCCGCCAGCTGGAATTTCTGGATTCTTACTACAATGAGATGGCAAATTCCAAAGCAGAGAATACCGATGAGCAGACAGATGGCAAACTGTCTGCACAGGAACAGTACGAGCAGCAGCAACTTGCGGAATCTGAAAAGATGGCAGATGAAATCCACAGGAACTTGATAATTCACAGCTGTCCGGAAAGGTGGATGTGGATTTCAATGCAGAGTATGTAAAACTGAATCTGAATGGTTCCATTTTGTTTGCATCCGGTAAGGCTGATCTCGTTAAACAGGCAGTCCCGATTGTAAACAAGCTTGGAAAGATTCTTGAAAAATATAACAAGAATGTGATAGAGATAGAAGGACATACCGATAATGTTCCGATCCGCTATTCTGCAAAATATGAAAATAACGAGGTTCTTTCGGTGTACCGTGCACTTGCTGTCACGGATCAGCTCAGAAAAAATAAAAACTTAAATCCCAAGTACATTAAGTTTGCGGGAAGAGGAGATTACATACCGGTTGCTGACAACAGTACCGCAGAGGGACGTGCGCAGAACCGGCGCGTAGAAATAAAAATTTATAACTCATTCAATTCAAATGTGAAAGAAAATAACTAAGAGGAGTAAGCAATGAAGAAGAATTTAATTTCAGTCGTAATTCTGGCACTTGTGTTTGCAAATTTTGTTTTGACAGCACTTTTGATGTTTTCGGTATTACCGGAGACAAAAAAAGCAAATACGCTGATCGAAAAAGTGTGTTCCGCAATTGATCTGGATTTAAACAGTGGTGCGGCTACCGGAACCAGCAATATTTCCATTGATGATCAGGAAATTTATAAAGTCAGCGAAGGGGAAGACCTGACAACAAACCTTGCAGAAGGAAAAGACGGAAAGACTCATTATGCAGTACTGAATGTATCACTTGTTCTGAACAAGAAGAGCGACAATTACAAGAAATACACACAGGATTTCCTGACAAATCAGGATGATACAATCAAAAATGATATTATCAAAGTGGTAAGTGGATATACATTTGAGCAGTTTAACCAGAATTCAGATGCAATTAAGGACACGATCCTTGAAGATATGCAGAATTTATTCGGCAAAGATTATGTGATCGGAGTAAACTTCTCCAAACTGACAGCACAATAGGATTTTTACAGGTGGTGAAAGACTGATGGGTGACGTATTATCCCAAAATGAGATAGACAACTTGCTGGCGGCACTTAGTACCGGTGAGCTGGATGTGGATGAAATAAAAGACAATAATGAAAAAAAGGTAAAAGAGTACGATTTTGCCCGTCCTTCCAAATTTTCCAAGGACATCTGCGTACCATGGAAATGATATTTGAACATTATGGCAGACTTTTATCTACGAACCTGCCCGTATATTTACGGAAAAATGTTCAGGTAGAGGTGGTGAATTCAGAAGCGGTTACGTATTCTGAATTTTCCAATGCACTGTCAAATCCGGTTCTTTTGGGAATTGTGAATTTTGCACCCCTCAAGGGAAATATTATTTTGGAAATGGCATCGAATCTGGGGTATGCGATTGTTGACCGTATGCTCGGTGGCAGAG
>ERZ860009.578-NODE-578-length-15933-cov-1.651908_pt1 | contig 15933 bp, 14 predicted proteins | sample MGYA00510114_ERZ860009 | MGnify/ENA primary metagenome ERZ860009 (study PRJEB30046, sample SAMN00715177) | human gut metagenome | study: EMG produced TPA metagenomics assembly of the A metagenome-wide association study of gut microbiota in type 2... | reverse complement strand
ATGCTTACACAGACTACCTGATGGCAGTTTTAGGTGCTAGAACTAACAATTCTTCTATGGTAACCAGCAGCTTGAAGAGCGCTGTTGCTAAAGAACCTGCGTTGGCTAAGAAAGCTGCAACAGACTTGGAATTCTCTAAGTTCTTCACAAATGCAGACTTCATGAGCATCATCAAATAAGAGAATTACCACTCTATTTTAGATATTGAGAATTGCTCGTCATTACAAATGACGGGCAATTCTTTTTTTTATCTGTAAAAACCGTACTTTCGCAGAAAAGAAATCAAAGCAATGAAAAAGAGTAGTATTTTAATCCTCATCATTATCTGTCTGGTCGGATGCAAGAAGGGCTCCAATGAGACAACCATCACCGGAGAGATCAAAGGACTCGGAACAGATACACTTTATTTGTACGGCATGGACGAACTGTACGACCGGATAGACACCATTTATGTAGAAAACGATAAGTTCTCCTACACTACCAGCGTAGATACGATCACTTCTGCCTATCTGTTACTCAAGAACCGGATTGAATATCCTGTCTTTCTTGATAAGGGTAACAAGATCAAAATAAAAGGAGATACGATCAATCTGAATTTCCTGACTATCAGTGGAAATATATACAATGAGGAGTTTACAGACTTCCAAAAAGCACTGGAAGATCCGGCTGATCCTTCAGAAAAAGCCGGCGAAGAAACAGTGGATAAAAGAATAACTGTAGAGAAAGCAAACACTGCCGAAGAAATGGCGGAAGAGTTCATACTGCAACATCACTCCTCCTATGTAAGCCTTTACTTATTAGACAAATACTTCGTTCAGAAAGAAACGCCTGACTTCAGTAAAATTAAAAAGCTAGTTGAAGTAATGACAGGTGTATTACAGGACAAACCGTATATCGAACGTTTGAATGAAACAATCACTCAGGCAGAAAAATCGGAGATTGGCAAATATGCACCTTTCTTCAGCCTGCCCAATGCGAAAGGAGAAAAGATTACCCGTTCATCAGACGCCTTCAAGCAGAAAAGCCTGCTGATCAACTTTTGGGCTTCCTGGAACGACAGCATCTCTCAGAAGCAGAGCAACAGCGAGCTAAGAGAAATCTACAAAAAGTATAAGAAGAACAAATATATAGGAATGCTCGGCATCTCACTGGATGTAGACAAGCAGCAATGGAAAGACGCCATCAAACGCGATACGCTGGACTGGGAACAGGTATGCGATTTCGGCGGACTCAATTCTGAAGTAGCCAAGCAATATTCTATCTATAAAATACCTGCCAACATACTTCTCTCGTCGGACGGAAAGATTTTAGCTAAGAACCTTCGGGGAGAAGAGCTGAAAAAGAAAATAGAAAACATCGTTGAGGAAGCGACAGAAAAAGAAAAGAAAAACAAACAGAAGAAATAAACGGTAATCAAACGTGCTAATTAAAGTTTTCGGAGCGGCTGGTCAAGGGATTGATGCAACACTCATCACAATCGAAGTCAACAGCTCACGTGGCTGTATGTTCTATCTCGTCGGTCTTCCGGATTCCGCAGTGAAGGAAAGTCACCAACGTATTATCTCCGCACTGCAAGTCAATGGCTATAAAATGCCGACCAGTAACCTGGTTGTAAATATGGCACCGGCCGATATCCGCAAAGAAGGCTCGGCTTATGATTTGCCTCTTGCCATCGGCTTGCTGGGTGCCAGCGAAACCATATCTTCCGAAAAGTTATCCCGCTATCTGATGATGGGAGAACTTAGTCTTGACGGGAGCATTCAGCCTATCAAAGGAGCACTGCCTATTGCTATCAAAGCCCGTGAAGAAAACTTTGAGGGACTCATTATTCCTCAACAGAATGCGCGGGAAGCAGCAGTTGTCAATCAACTGAAGGTATATGGCGTCAGTAATATCAAAGAAGTTATCCAGTTCTTCAATGGTGAGCGGGAGCTGGAACAGACCGTTGTCAACACGCGGGAAGAGTTTTATCAACAGCAAACAGCCTTTGACCTGGACTTTGCAGACGTAAAAGGACAGGAGAATGTGAAAAGGGCGTTGGAAGTTGCTGCCGCCGGAGGACATAATCTCATCATGATCGGCGCTCCCGGCAGTGGTAAATCAATGATGGCTAAACGGTTACCTTCCATCCTTCCTCCCCTCTCCCTGGGTGAAAGCCTGGAAACGACCAAAATACATTCCGTTGCAGGAAAACTAAACCGGGGCTCTTCACTGATTTCCCAACGGCCATTCCGTGATCCCCATCATACGATATCGCAAGTTGCAATGGTGGGAGGCGGAAGTTTTCCCCAACCGGGAGAAATAAGCCTGGCGCATAACGGAGTTTTATTTTTGGACGAATTACCCGAATTCAACAGAGGGGTATTAGAAGTCCTGCGCCAGCCACTGGAAGACCGGCAGATTACCATCTCCCGCATAAAGAGCACAATCAGTTATCCCGCCAATCTGATGCTCATTGCATCCATGAATCCATGCCCTTGCGGATACTATAATCATCCGACCAAGGCATGTGTATGCAGTCCTGGTCAGGTACAAAAGTATCTGAACAAGATATCCGGTCCGTTGCTGGACCGTATTGATATTCAGATAGAGATTGTTCCTGTTCCGTTCGACAAGATATCCGATCAGCGACAGGGAGAAGCAAGCAGTGTTATTCGGAACAGAGTCATTCAGGCACGCCGTATACAGGAACAGCGCTATGCCGATCATCCCGGTATCTACTGCAATGCACAGATGAGCAGCAAGCTATTATCCATTTATGCTCGGCCGGATGACAAAGGACTTTCCCTGCTGCGAAATGCAATGGAACGCCTCAATCTTTCCGCACGCGCATACGACCGTATATTAAAGGTGGCACGTACCATTGCCGACCTTGAGGGTGCGGAACTGATACAGCCCTCCCATTTGGCTGAAGCCATCAGTTATCGCAATCTGGACAGAGAAAACTGGGCGGGATAAAAGCGCTTGACAGTAAATCAATAAAATACCATAAAGAAAAAGTCTTCGTCTCATATAAAATACTATTTTCGCAAGATAGAATCTAGTATATGAATAAACACGACAACCCATATTACCCCCTATTTCTACTCATTGGATGGCTTATCATGCTGAGTAGTTGTCAACCTGCCCCATCTCATCTTCTGGAAAAAGCGATGCAGATGGAGAATGTATCAACCGACAGTATCTTTTTCTACCTGCAACAAATAGAAGAACCCGACAAATTACCTCTCAATGATCAAGGAGATTATTACCTGTTGCTCTACAAGGCAACTCTGTGGAAAACAGGAACACCTGATGATTCATTATTGCAGATCGCCATCCGGCAATATAAACAAAACGAGCAGCAAACCCAGTATGTACGGGCACGCATTGAGCAAAGCGCCTCCTATTTATATCGTAATCTGCCCGATTCCACATTACTGATGAGCGAACAAATTCTGAAAGGATACCAGCTAAATGATACGCTAAAAACAAGGCTGTACGGGCTACGAAGGGCAGCATACAGCAGAAAGCAGGATTATCCGCAGGCATTGGTGATGGCAGACAGCAGCAGACAACTGGCTCTTAAGATGAAAGATACACTTTTCTATTTTTCTACCAGCCAGCTATATCTGCAAATTATAAACAAAATGCAAGATCATGACAGATACACCCAAAGCTATCTGCAGCTAATGAAAGAACTTATGGATTCGCCCAAATACCAGTCTTTGAATTATTATGCGCTGGAAAGTCTGTTGAACACCAGTCTGCAAAGAAAGGATTTCCGGCAAGCAGTCATATATCTTCAACAATTATCGAGCCAACGCCGCGGAAGAAATGAAGTACCACACTATCTGCTGCTATGCGGAAGAACCCATGCCGCCTTGAATCAGATTGACTCCGCCCAATATTACTATCGGCAAGCCGCAATCTCATCTTCCAGCTTTATTGCCATGGAAGCCAATGCACGCTTATTCAATCTGATCAACGAAAAAGAATATCCGGAACAAGTCTTTTATACCAAGCAGAAGGAAAGCACGATAAGGGACAATATACTAAACAATATCAGTACAGGGATACGGGAAAGAGAATTCAACCAACTCAAATTACAGAATGAATTATACCAGCTGCATCTGCAACAGCAGCAAAGGGAACTATGGATGCTGGGAATCGTTACAGCTCTGCTGAGTATCGGATTCATCGCATTTTTCTTTTATCAGAGAGAGAAAAAGAAGCGACTGCTGCGGGAAAACCAGTTACTGTACAAAGAAGCCGAAGTAAGTGGACTACGGGAGAAAGAAATCCGGCTAAGGAATAAAGAGGCTGAACTCCGTGAAGCGCTTTTCCGGAGAATGCCATTCTTCCATAAGTTGCCCTCACTCCATGCCAACAACAATCAGGACGAACCGGGCACCAGTCACAAGATAGTAGTGACAGATGCAGAATGGGCAGAAGTCACTTCAGTAGTGAATGATGCGTTCGACAATTTTGTCGTTCGGTTACGACAGGCTTATCCACAGTTGGGAGATAAAGAAATCGGCTTCTGCTGCCTCGTCAAAATCAATGTCAACATACAGGATTTATCTGATATCTATTGTGTGAGCAAAGCTGCCATTACCAAACGGAAATATCGGATAAAGACTGATAAGCTGGGAATTACTGATGAGAATATAAGTTTAGACAGTTTTCTCAAAGTTTTTTAGCTGTCGCCCCAGGGTAGTTGAAGTCTTTGTCCGCCTGAAAACAAACGCATATATATATTATATTATTAATAATCAACAACATACATCTAGTCACATCGTACCTTTTTGTCCGCCTGTTTTTTTGTTTTTCTGCTCACTTCGGTCTACTTTTGCCTCAGTGATAATCAGAAAAACAGTACTAACCAAATACAGAACCGTATGAAGAACAGAATTATTATTTTAAGTTTATGTGCTAGTTGTCTACTTGCAATTGTTGCTTTTGTATACAACAGTGAAACAAAGACCGACCCGCTGGCACTCTCCCCTATTGTAGCAAAACGAGTCACGACACCTACCGGCACATTGGTCTCATGTAATTTAAAGGCTTTGAAAGACACAGTAGACATTCCACTCAGCTATTTGACAGAAGAACTTCAAGTTGTCAAACTAGACAACCGGGACGAAGCACTGGTAGGAGGCTGGATACGCACCACAGTGGGAGAAAAATACATCCTGGTGAGCAATAACAAACAGACTCCCTACAAACTTTTTACCCGCGACGGCAAATTCATCACCACTATCGGTGCCTACGGACAAGGGCCCAACGAATATGGAAACACATACGCCGACCAGTTGGACGAAGCCCACAACCGTATCTACATACTGCCCTGGCAGAGTGACAAGCTGCTCGTATTCGATTTACAAGGCAATCCTCAGCCTCCCATTCCTTTATGTATGCGCGTGCCCAAAGGCAAATTCAGAGTAGATACGGAAAAGTCGGAAGTCACTCTGACAACTCTGCCTTTCGAAGGCTGGCCGGCTGTCGTGTGGACACAAGATTTCAAAGGTAAACGCAAGAACTTTATCGCACCGGGACATCTGACCGTTCCGCGCGACTTTAGCAACGAAGTATTTATGGATAATAATACTAATGATTACGGCGTTATGTTAATGGTGATCATGCCTGCCCCACGAACGGACAGTCTGTACCACTATAACGCAGCCCAAAATCGACTCGAAGCCAGATTCACCGTGGAATATCCGAACAAGGAGAAAATCCCCTGGCACGGCTATTCCGAATACCCACGTCACTTTATCGGAGACGTTTCCGTGCCGATACAAGTATCAGAAAACACTTGGAGCGGCAGTAAGCCTGCCAAGTATATCATAGATAAGAAAACACTGCATGGCAGCTACTTCCGCCTGTACAATGATTTCCTGGGAACGAAAAAGATGCAGATATGGCCCTCATTCGGCCATGGTTATTATGTTGCCAACATGGAACCTGCCCAACTAAAAGAAACACTGGAAAAAGAAATAACCCGGAAAGATATTCCGGCAGAGGCAAAGAAACGTGCACAAACATTGATAAATTCACTGGATGAAGAAGGCAACAACGTCATTCTACTCGCTAAAATGAAGAAATAACTATCAGAAAGCCAGAGGGTGTTTCAAAAGTCAATAGTAACTAAAATGGGGTTGTCTATAATTTACTATGAATGAAAGAATTGCGTATTCACCTACCACCTCCCCCTACGGGTACTCCTCCTTCCCGAAGGAGGAGATTTAAGATACTACCGATTTTTAACACACCTTCCGGCATTCCGTTGAGAGAGCACATCCCCATTTCCTTTCGATAGAAAAACACAGACACAATTCTTATAATTGTCCATCTTTAAACTGATTTTCTCTATTTTCTGATTCTTTGATTTTGCTTTCCTTTGCAAAGCAAAAGATTCATATAAAATAAGCAGATCATGCAGTTTACAATTACACATTGGGGATGTACTCCGTCGGGAGATTCCATCTATCTGTTCCGGTTGACCAATGCTACCGGAGCCTCCATCGAGCTTACAAACCTGGGAGCCACCTGGGTTTCGGCCAATATGCCGAACCGATACGACGTCTTTGAAAACATTCTGCTGGGATATGACCATGCAGAAGGATATCTCAAAGACACCTATTATATGGGAGCCACTGTCGGCCGGTTTGCCAACCGCATTCATCAGGCATCCTTTTCTATCGAAGGCACTACCTATCTGCTGGAGAAAAACGACGGAGAGAACACCAATCACGGCGGACTATCCGGCTTTCACAAGAAGATATGGCAATGGAAACGGACAGATTCCGGCATCCGTTTCCTTCTCCACTCTCCGGACATGAAAGGAGGATATCCGGGAAATGTACAGGCGGAAGTGGAATATCAATTCACGGAAACCAACGAACTGACAATCAGCTATCACGGAACCACAGACCGCCCTACTTATCTGAATCTCACCAATCATGCTTACTTCAACCTGTCCGGCGACAAACGAAAAATAACGGAGCATGAGCTCATGATACCTGCTGCACGAATATTAGAGACAACCTCACAATTTATTCCTACCGGACAAGCACAGGATGTCAAAGACAGTCCGTTTGATTTCAGCACCAGTCGCAGCATCGGAGCACATCTTTACAACGATAACGAGCAGTTGCACTGGAACAAGGGATACAATCATTGCTATATCCTGAAAGAAGAGTCGTCCGACACGTTATTGACAGCCGCCGTATTATCCGACCCTTTCTCCGGCAGAAGGCTGACTGTCAGGACTGACTTACCCGGTGTCTTATTATATACCGCCGGCTATCTCGCTCCCACACCGGATATCGGTGTATGTCTGGAGACACAATACTTTCCGGATACCCCTTCGCATCCGCATTTTCCGTCCTGCCTGCTCATGCCGGGGGAAAATATCGCCACAGAACTATTTATACATTCGACAAATGATTTTTTAAGTATTCTACATATTGTTCCCGCTTAGCTTCGTATAAACAGCGATATTTTTTTTACTGGCTATATCTTTTTTATTCATATATTTGTTTTACATTTGTAGTAAATAATAAAAGCAATAGTATGAAAACGTCCATTGTAACTCTTTTAATCACATTTTGTTTTTATCTGTCAGTTTATGCACAAGCACCTCAGGATAAAGCCACAGAACTAAAAGAACAGGCTTTAAGCAGCCTGAAGCAGAAAGATTACATCAAAGCCCGTTATCTGTTTAAGAAAGCGTATGAAGCATTTGCCGTGCGAGAGAACTATCCACAAGCTATAGAATGTGGTATTCAAGCCAATGCTCTATATGTCAGAGAAAACTTCTACAAAGAAGGTTTCGAATTATGCCGTAATATGGAACAACTCATCTGGACAGGCGAACAGAAGCAAAACAAAGTCTTTTATGACTTACGCTTTCCCATCAGCAAGGAACGGTTGCAGATGTACATTTCACTGAAGAATCCCGCACAGGCGAAGAACCAGCTGGACAAATTGGAAGAGATTGCCAGTCTCGCCAAAAATGATTCTTTAATGGAAGTGCTGCTCTATACGAAAGCCAACTATTACTATACTTTCAATCAGAATACACAAGGAGACGCCTGTTTCCGCAAACTCATCAGCCAATACAAGGAAAAGAAGGACTACGATAAAGTGAGCGACTGCTACAAGACTCTTATCGGCATCGCCCGCAAAGCCAACAATGCCCCGTTGATGGAACGTACGTACGAAAGCTATATTGTATGGACCGACTCTGTAAAAGCCCTGACTGCCCAGGATGAGCTGAATGTCCTGAAACGAAAATATGACGAAAGCCTCCAGACCATACAGGACAAAGACAGCACAGTATCCGCCAAGCAATACATCATCATAGGACTTTGTACACTTGTAGCTATCCTTGTAGCCGCAATCATTGTACTTGCCATCTTACTGCTGAAATTTATCACCGGCAACCGCAAACTCAAAAAGAGCGTGGTCATAGCCAATGAGCACAACGAGCTGAAAACAAAGTTCATCCGGAATATATCCTCACAAATGGAGCCGACTCTGAACACTTTAGGGACTTCCGCCAAAGAGCTTTCCGCCCAAGCACCAAGGTATGCAGAGCAGATGCAGGCACAAGTAGCAGCCTTAAAGCAATTCAGCGACAATATTCAAGAGCTTTCCTCTTTGGAGAACTCACTGACCGAACCTTATGAAATGGGAGAAGTCAATGCGGGTACTTTCTGCGAAAGCGTCATGGAGAAGGCTAAAGAATTTATGAAGCCGGACGTCACCCCTTCTGTAAACGCCCCCAAACTCCAAGTAAAAACGAATAAAGAACAGCTGGAACGTATCCTGCTCTACTTGCTGAAAAATGCCGCTTTCTATACGGAGCAAGGACGTATCAGCCTCGACTTCAAGAAACGTGGCGCGCACACCCATCAGTTCATCATAACCGATACGGGAACAGGTATCCCGGCAGAACAACAGGAAAATCTCTTCAAACCTTTCACCCAGGTCAAAGACCTGACTACAGGTGATGGCTTGGGATTACCTATCTGCTCACTCATCGCCACCAAAATGAATGGCAGTCTGACATTGGACACAAGCTACACCAAGGGATGCCGGTTTATACTGGAACTTCACGCATAAATAACATAAGGTATTCAAGAGCTTTGTATAGTTAGATTACCCGCAATTATTGTCAACTATAATTATCGTAATTAGCTATAATCGGAGAACGCACATTCTAACTATACAAAAATAGTAACAGAGTACTGCATAAACGGCAACCGGGTTTATAATAAATACTGTGATCGTTTATTATAAACGTCCCCCTCGTTTATTATAAACTTTAAAATAGAAATTTGTAGAATCTGGATTGAATTTATAATACAAAAAAGGCTGCAAACCTCATAAAGTTTGCAGCCTTTTCCTATATCGGAGTATCCTATCCTCTGTTATACGTCAGAGAGATAAGTACTATTTGTTACTATATTATACCACCGTAGAGGATGATCACACACTAATTTTCTCATTTTATTATATCGTTCTTATATTATTCAGTTCAGGTTTGGAACTACAAATATACAACAATAAAAAGCGTTTGTCAAGTGTTTAACGGATTTCCGTCGGCCTGTCATTCAGCAACTACTTCTATAACTCTGCTGTTCAGACGCTGACCTGTAAATATATTCAGTCCTACCGTCATCAGATATTCACCTGAGAATAACTCACCGTTTCCTTGCAGAGAAGAATTAGCGCCCGGCATCAGATTGATTTCCTTCACCCGGTACTGCCGACCGGCATCCAGTCCTTGCAGACGGACAGGCAACAGTTTCTCGCCATAACGGGGGTAAATATCGAATGCAAAGACAACAGCTCCCTTCTTATCTTTCCCCACATATTGGGTGGAAGTATGGTTTCCGCTAGGGAGATACCAGTCGGTACATATCCCCTTCCAGCACAATCGGTTTAAGATGGTTGTAATTAAGATAGAAAGAAAATCAACCATCAAAACCCTGTATATGATAAGGAACCCAATTGATGTAAAAGTAAAATACAACATCCGGTCCCAATTATCAAATAGTTAAATAAACTCAATTATATATAGAAAACACATTTATTATGGAATGAAATGCATATTTTTAAAAAACACAAGTAAAATGTAGAAAAAATGAGAAAAACACAAGTTACAAATATATTTTTTATACTCACTCTATTCGTGATAGCCTGCAATGATGAGACTACGTATGAAGGTCTAGCCTCAAATCCTAAAAGCAGTGCTTCTTTAGCACAAAATAATGAGCAATTTTCTTCAACAACATATTGTTCTGGCTATGGGGAGTGTCTCCCTGTTGTAAACCTTTATCATAATGACAAATATTCATCAAATCCTGGGACAACTCTTTCATGGACTGGCAATGCAGACAGTCATACTGTAACAATAACCATCAAAGGGATTGGACAAGATTTAACCCTTCTCTGTGGACCTTCTGGTAGTCAACATTTCAGTCATCACAAAACTAATTATACTGCAACTTATTCTATTTCCTGCAATAGCGATTCTAAATGTACAGGATGTCGACGTAGCGGATCATTAATTGTAATAGATGATAAAGGGAAATCAAGTACATCAACCGAAGACTGCGGTAAGAAATATTTAAGTTACGAAATTAGATCTGCTGCTAATGGACCATCTATGGTAAAATGTACTAGTCCTTCCCTTAATATACATAATACAAAAGAATACATGCCAGTAAATACTTATAGCATTTATACTACAAATTCCGGAAAGCCAAAAGAATATATTGAAGGAGGCGCTATTGTTCCCGATCAAACACAAATATGGCTTCCCAATAATCCATCTCAATACTATGAAATACACCTTTATAACATGAGCTCATGTAAAAAAAACTCAGACCACTACATATATGGCACATACTTAGGAGGAATTACTAGTTCAATACAAGTATTTCTGTATGAAAAGAGGCATAGCAATTAAATTACTTTACTAAATAGCATTTAGTTCTTTATTTCTCACAAGTAACAAATTCAATGAATCAAATCACGAGAAAGCACCTCTCCCCCACTGGAAAAAGATGCTTTCAGATTAAGCAATAGCGACCATCTTCACAGATGACTATTTTCGAGGCACTCCATTACAGAGTTATGCCCCATGAGATTTATAGATGCTCAGGCATCCTTTAACTAATTACAAAATGTTTTATATTGCTCTTTTTTATTTCATCTCATCCATACTTTCGGTTTACTTAATGACCGTTATCACTGCACGGCTTACTCTCGGGTCATCATAGAACATATTGTCCACACCACCTTCATAAGTTATTTTCAGTTGCGATGCCGGTACTCCGAACTCATTAACCAGACAGTTGTAGACTGCTTCTGCACGAGATTTGCTCAAAAACTGGTTAAACTCCTTGGTCCCTGTACCCTTATCGGCATAACCGATAATTGTATAGACAGCATTCTTGTTTTCCTCATTATCTTAGCCTGAAATCCGATATTTACACGAGCTTCATTACTAAGAGCATATCTTGATATCTGGAAAGTGACCAGATAAGGAGCAGAGAGGATATTCGTTTCCACCACTCTTTCCGTGACTTTATTGGAGGTTTCTACCAACTCGTTTTTCAGACGATTGTTCTCGTCATTCATCGCTTTCAACTGTTCGCGCATCAGGCGTAGTTCTTCATCACTAAAGGTAATTGTCTTTACGGTGCTGCGCCCCCATGTACGTCGTGGGAATTTATAAGTAACTCCTACTGTTACAGACAATAATCCTTCTTCTTTACGCCCACCACGTTCACCGTCAAATTCATCTTTTGTTGCAGTACCACGCACATCCAGATTCAAGTCGAACGCAGAGCTCAGACGGAACGAGTTGATCAAACCTATACTGGCATTAAAGTTACGCGCACGCGGGGTTTCCCACGTGAGTATCCAGCCTAAACCAACATAGGGAGTTACAGACCAAAAACGCTTTTCATTATAACCACAAAGCAGATTCGATGCATTGAACAGTACGTCTCCATGAATATTCATAAAGTCGAATTTCTGTTCGTCCAACCATTGTGAAGCATCGTACACTTTTCCGGTAGAGTGACTACCGTTCTGTGTAGCACCTTTGATAGTAAGTCCGCTATACATAAAGCGTACACCGATGCCGGGTGTAAACCACTTTCCAAAACCGATATCCAATGCTGGACTCAGACGGTCACCAAATTTCATCTGCATATTATGGTCACCGAAAAAGATCAAGGCACCGCCACCGGCAGTTACAAACCAGTTGCTCCAGAAGCGATTGGTTTCTACTTTATATTTATCAGCATTTTCTACGATTGTGGTTGTCGTTTTTATAGATTTAGAGAAGTCCTCTTGTGCATAAACACTCATTCCTGTTACCAGCAGCAAAGCCGATAGAACAATTACTTTTTTCATAAGTGATTCTTTTCATTAAAATTCAATATACCAAGTTCCAACTGCAAAGTTGAGGCTTTTTTTCCGTTTTATTACTCACATAAAATCCGATAACTTTCTCACTTTATACAGAAGCCTATTAAAAGTCCCCCATAGCAAGCATTATACGATTCGCAGGGCACTCTGTCAAAGTGAGACAGCGTATTATTTCTTTCCCTTACGTCTCCACCATCCTCCTTTCTTTTTCTGAGTTGCAGCATAACCATAACCATAGTTATAGCCGTATCCATAGCCATAGCCGCTGCTGCCTTTTTCCGTTCCGTTAAGAACGACAGCCATATTGTTCAGCTTATGTTCCTGATATAAGCGTTCCAGTTCGGGCAGCTGGCGGCGGTCTATTTTACCGACACGCACGATAAACAAAGTCAGATCGGTAATGCGATTCACAACCGTAGCATCTGCCACCAAGCCTATCGGTACATTGTCGACAATGATATAGTCATATCGCTCCTTCAGTTCGACCACCAGTTTATCCAACCGCTTACTCAGTAAAAGTTCCGTCGGATTAGGGGCAATCACACCGATAGGGACCAGATCGAGCCCTTCGCCAAAAGCATCCTGCACAATAATATCAGTTACCTCCACAGATGAATCGGACAGGTAGTGCGCCACTCCTTTTACCTGCCGGCAATGAGCCATTTCGCTCAGTTTACCTTTTCGAAGGTCGAGGTCGAGTAATACAATTTTCTTTTCGGTCTGCACCAGGCTGGCTGCCAAATTGATAGAAATGAATGTCTTTCCGGCTCCGATGTTGAAAGAAGTAAGCGTTATCACTTTGCGTTCCTGCGTCTGGGATAACATAAATCCTAAGTTGGTGCGCAGAATGCGAAACGATTCGGATAACGCATCCAGCCCGCGGGCACGTACCACCACCTCATGTACATTAGCCATCGCCTTAGGTGTTTGCGGAATATCTGCCAGGAAAGGAGCGTTGACAATGGATTCAATTTCTTTCCGGTTGTGCACTCCGGTGTCGAGCATCAACATCAGCAGTAGAATAACAGAAGGGACAATAACTCCGCAACCCACTCCTAACAGAAGCTTTTTATATTTGTTGGGAGAAATCGGAATGTTGCTTCCCGAAACCGGATCAAGAACCCGCGCATTGTTATCTACCATTGCCTGGCTCAAAGCGTTTTCTTCGCGCTTGTTCAACAGGAATATATATAGGGATTCCTTGACTTTCTGCTGTCTCTCGATAGACAACATTTCCCGTTGTTTGCGAGGAACCGCCTGCACTTTCTGGCGCACCCGGTTTTCCTGAAGACTATAGTCCTGCTTTTTAAGCCTCAGGCTGGCAGACAGATTATCCAATGCCCTGTAGATATTCAGTTTCATTGTCTGCATGGTACGATTCAGTTCCTGTACTACGGGATTGTTGCTACTACTGCCGTTCATCAGGCGGTTACGCCTCAGCAAGGTTTCGTTGTAACGTGAAATCTGGGTCTCAATATTAAGGTCCTCCAGTCCGATATTACTGGGAATCAGTTCATCCTCCTTGTTGAATCCTGCAAATATTGTTTGATGAATGTGACCAGTTGCAACTGTGTGTCCAGTTCTTTGATTGATGATTCATACTCCCGGCTGTCTTGTATATACATGCCCGCAGCCATGTCGATATCGACTCCATTATTCGCTCGTTTCAGGTCTTCGATATCTGTCTCCACGCTGCCCAGTTCATGTTCGATGATTTGCAGGCGCTCTTTGATAAACTCCGCCGTATTCACAGCAATCCGGTTCTTATCCTTTATAGCTTCTTCGTTATATATGGTAATCAGCATGTCAAGAATATCGGCGGCACGTGTCGGAGAAAGATCATTCATCGTCAGATGCAAAAGGGCGGCATCGCCACTCATTTGTTTGATTGCCAGGTTGTAAAGCCAAAAGGATACCATTTCTTCCGGTGGTTTACAGGTCACTAAGACAGGCTTACCGAAGCTGGATTCCCCGTAGTTTTCTGCGGCAAATACAATCAGCCTTCCCAATGCCGTATGAATGGTGTCGTTCAGATTCACTACTTTCCGTTGTTCCATCCCGCGCGAGAAATCAGCTAGTTCTACTTGCTGCCTGCTTTTAGGAGTGACGGATAAAGAGTGCGCCTCATCCATTCCCGCATCAAGAAAGGTTACACGCACGGGAGATTCCGTATAAAGTTCTACAGGCCGCAGACCGTCGTACACCGTATAACTGATATTTGCCTGCAAGCGGTCGATCACTTTCCGCTCAGCTCCTTCGACTTGAATTGCAGAATCTCACTCGCTACATTGACTAACCCCGTAAAATCGGAATTATTCAACTGCATAGTCGACCGCGAATTGGCCGGCGTCTTAATCATCACGATGGCTACCCGGCTGTACGTAAATGGTGTCTTACAGTAAATATACCAGAAACATCCTCCAAACAGCAAAATGGACAGAAGATACCATTTCCAGTGAACGACCAGATATACAAACAGATCGACAATATTGATGGACTTCTCCTCCTCCGTTACAGCCAGCTTTTTATGTTTTTCCATACTTTGTGCAATCGTTAGTTATTTTAATAATACGGTCAGTGTGGTATCAGGCTTAAAAGAGTCACTCCAAAGGAGTAAAAGCCCAATGTACGCCGTTCTTTTGTATTTGCTTCCGCGAATTTAGGATGTATATACACCATATCATTCTGCTGCAAATAATAGCAGGGGGAATAAAAGATATCCGACGAACGGATGTCGTGCATATACATTTTGCGCTCGTTTCCTTCTTCACGGATGACTGCCACCCTGTCCAAAAGGGCATTAGTCGTCACGCCACCGGTTCTGGTAATGGCTTCGAGCAAAGTAATCCGGCTATCCTCCACCTGCAACACCTGCGGGCTTTTGACTTCTCCCATTACGGTTATCTTGATATTCAATATGTCTACAAATATTAAAGGGTCATTAATCAGATTCTCACTGATCAGGCGGTTCTTGATAAGGTCGGCCACCTGCTTGCGGGTCAGGTCGACCACTTTCAACTTGCCCAGAATCGGGAATTCGATATATCCGTTGAGGTCTACCATATACCCCTTTTCCTGCTTCTGGCTACCGGCGGTAGTGGAACATCTCCGTTGGACGTCACCTGAAAATCGCCTCCGGTAGATATATTGAAAGGTACCGTTAATTCCGGGTTTCGCGAATTGACAATAATACTCAGACGATCGTCGCGCTGGATTCTCATCTCCGGCTGTGCGTTCATCGGATAAGAGATGTCTTCTCTCATATCCTCCAGATAGACGATTCTTTTTGTATTGATACAAGAAGTCGTCAACAGCATCGCCAACACTAACACTACATACATGTTTTTCATCAAATAGTCTCTTTTTCTCATGTTTTATATTTCTTGGAAATTATTTATTCTCTGTTATCCGGCTATCGGTCAGCATGGCTTCTCAATACTTTCCGGTAAAGGTTCAGGCAAAGTTCTGTCATCAGTTCTTTGGTGAACATGGTTTCTC
>ERZ860009.575-NODE-575-length-15984-cov-1.747944_pt1 | contig 15984 bp, 17 predicted proteins | sample MGYA00510114_ERZ860009 | MGnify/ENA primary metagenome ERZ860009 (study PRJEB30046, sample SAMN00715177) | human gut metagenome | study: EMG produced TPA metagenomics assembly of the A metagenome-wide association study of gut microbiota in type 2... | reverse complement strand
CGGACGTCAGCCGCGGTTGAGTCGTAATTTTAGAAATTAGATTTCTTTCAAAGCCTTTTGGACGAACTCGTCGAAGGCTTCAACTTTTTTCGGTTCGACCAAGGTGTCGAGAATTTCGCCTTTGTTAATCAAAAGAAGCGTCGGGATGTGGCGGACACGGAATTTAGCGTTGAGACCTGCTTCGGTATCGAAATCACAGTGGGCAAACTGAATCTTGTCATGGTACTTCTGAGCATATTCCATGAACATCGGTTGGATTCGCTTGCAGTCAATGCACCAAGAAGCGCCGATTGCTAAAAGAACCGGTTTGGCGCTTTTCACGACGGTGTCTTCGTACTTTGCTTCTGTGACGTGGAGAACGATTTCATCAGCCATTCATTACCTCTTCTATCTAGAAAATCGTGAGTAAAAATTTAATTAAAAGCGTATTGGAGATCGCCAAGAGAATCAAGCCTACTACGCAGACGACCAGGAAGCCGTCGGTATTCGGGCCGTATTTTTCGCAAAGACTCTGCATGTTGCTGAGCCCGTTGGCGGCCATCCCCATGGAGAATGCCAAGCCTCCGACGGCAATGAGCATCCCTCGGAAGTCCCTGCCTAAAAGATTGAAATAGACAAAGCGCGCAAATAAAACATTAACGATGAGTTCAAGGAAGAATACAGCGATGATCGGCGCTGAGAGATCAAAAATCAAATCCAGCTGAAGTGCGCATGTCGAAACCAAAATGAAAAGAATCAGAAAGATCTTAGTCATAGTCCTCAGTGCGAGACCGTCAACGCTGAACCAGCCTGTGGAATCTGCAAAATTTCTCGCGATCAGTGCGCAAACCATGCAGACGGTGTAGTCAGGAATCAAAACGCTCGTAAACAGTTTCTGATTGATTAGATGTCCAAGGGCCATACATACGAAGCAGATAGCAATGATCTTGATGCATTCAACCGTATGGGTTCGGTAAAAAGGTTTAGTGCTTCGCTGAATGGAACGAATAAGCCGTGCATTGTCGAATTCGGTGCGGCTGGGATTTTTAAGATCGTATCTTTTAATGAGGTATTCGCCCATCGGAGCGCTGACCATCATGGAGCAAACCATGCCCAACGTTGCAACCCCCAAGGCGGCTTCGGCGGCGCCGGAGAATTTATCCAGCTGCTCAACTGCGGGAATGAAACTTGAAAGCGTTTCCGTTCCGCCCATCATGGATATCGTGCCCATGAGCAGTCCGAGGTGCTGGTGCATGCCTAAGGCTTGTGCCGCAGTGAGTCCAATGAGGGCTTGAAGCACGCCTAAAACCATTGCAAAGGACCAAAACATGATGGAGATGACAAATCCGGTTTTAATGAGCTTCCAGCTTCCCATCAAAGCCATCATGGTGAGAAAGAACTGAAAAATCAGCGCATTGAGATCCGGATTTAAGACACGACCGCGGTCTTGGAAATTTTTAGGCATGCAAAAACAATTGCTGCCGGCAAACCGCCGATAAAGGGAACAGGAATGGATAGGTCCTGCAGAAGCTTGATTTCAGATTTAATCCAGCGGCCGAGAAAGTAACAAAGACAGGCAATTCCTAAGATAAAAAAATTATCCAAATGAATGTGTAAGACGCCGTCGACGTTTGTAAAGTCCATGAGACTGCCTTTGTTTTGAATTGTCCGGTGCTCGTTACGGATCGAAAAACTATAATCGCTTCAGATCCGAATAGTATATTCTCCACTGAATTCAAACACTCGAACCACGATATGCCGATCGAACTAAAACCCGTCACGCTTAACGAATTACCGCTTCTACAAGAACAACTGCCAAAACTTCAAAACGGAGACTGCAACCTTTCTATCGCCTCCGTCATCGGACGCTCTAAGGAATACAACATAAAATGGGGAATTTCTCAGGGTGAATTAGTATTGAATTGGGCCCCTTATCCGGATATTCCGCCCGCTTATGTCATTCCGCTTCGCAGTGAAAACGCATTGGCCATCATTGAGGACATCGCATCTGAGTGCCAGTGCTGCAAGGAACCGGTGATTTTGTTCGGACGTTTTACGTTCATGACGGAAAGAATTTCCGAGCTGATGAGATATCGCAACTTCATTACGGTGTCTTCTAATTCCTGGTGGGATTATGTCTATGAACGTGACAAGATCGAAAACTTGGAAGGCAGAGAATTACACGGCAAGCGAAATTTCAATAAGAGATTTTATAAGGCCTATCCGAACGCTCAGTTCGTATCCTTCACGCCGGAACTCATTGAAAAAGCAAGAGTATTTCTGAAGAACTGGTATGCCAACTACGGCGAAATGACAAAGAGTCTAGAAGCTGAGCGGGACGCTATCGAGCTTGCCTTCGATCATTTTGACGAGTTCTGCTTGATCGGCGGCGCTTTAATGGACGGAGACAATATGTACGGCTTTACCTATGGCTCTGACGTCGGTGAAAACATTTTCTCAGTTCACATTGAAAAGGCAGATCGCACTGTTACCGGTGCCTACCCTGCCTTGGCCAGCGCTTTGTGCAAGACGCTTCCGGAACGTTTTACTCAGATTAACCGTGAAGAAGACTTAGGTATTCCGGGTTTAAGAAAAGCCAAAGAAGACTGGGCTCCTTCGACCATGATCAGAAAGACGCTGCTGAAGCTGCAGCGTGCTATTCCAGAACCTATCTAATCCTCTGAATGCGCTGTCGGTTAAGAATAGTTTTCCAGGAGCGCACCGACAGCGTTCCAATCTTTATTAAAAATCAGCTTTAAAGGAACCGGAACGGTGGCTTCCGGGTCTTTGGGTTGGTATGACTTTGCGCCGATGGAAGAAAGTGCCTCATGAAGGAGGCCGACCTTCGTCTCAAGCTCCTTACATCCTAACGTTTCTCTTTCTTTCTCCAATTCATTGAAAATCAACAGATTAATTTCCGGCATTTTTGCGTCTTCTCTCAAAATGAATGCGGGAATGAGATTGTCGGTTCGGAGAAGATTTTCAAATCCGAAATGCTGAATTGATGAATGGAACCCTTCCATATCTCCGTTCCAATCGGAAAGAGAATCTAAGCCGCTTTTCAGATAGCTCATTAATTGTTCGACGGGTTTAGAAATTCCAGTTCGATCGGATAAAGAAAAATCGCGAGCCCAGACAACCTCCTCTTCGAAGTCAACTTTGTTGATGATGCGAAGAAGAAGATAGTCATTGCCCTTTTTATCAAGGGAAAAATAATCTTGAATCATTTGGCCCGCCTTATTTCAATGGAACAGCAAGACTAAATGTTAGTCGAAGATGGAAGGTAAAGGTTCCGGCCATCTGTTTTCGATGTCCGGGTCACGAAGAATCCATTCTTCTGCGCCGTCTTCAAGCTGAAAACTTCGACATCCATTGAATAAGAAATCTAAGTAATATTCCATGAACATGAATGCTGCGGTAAAAGTTTCTTCGTCACTGGAGCCTTTGTAGACGATCGCGATTTCCTCATCCATTGTGTCTCCAAGGTTCCCGCCGCGAGCGTTTATGACCTTTTTCATCGCCCACCAGTATGGACCATATTCCAGATAACTCTTCGGTTCGTATTTAATTTGACTGAGTACGAGCTCGGTTCCGTATGCGACGATATCTGAGCGTTTCTTGTTTTTGAGCAGACCGGCCTTGTTATTGGCCGCTTTGGCTTTCAAAGTTGCGTCAGAGTAAATATAGCGGTTATAGCCCATTTCTACTTCTTGCCTCCAAAGGTTGGAAATTGATTGATCGGTTTTCAGATCAACCTTTTGAATTCGGAAATTTCCGATCCCGATGATCTCTAAGTTATGAGATGATGAAAGTCCCAAGTTTACTTGGTGATCCGGCCTTCTTGAGTATTTGCGTCCACTCTATCCCGGGCGCGAAGAAATGTAGGCCTTTTCTTTACCTGTAGCCACTTCCGTAAAGCATAGACAAAGTAAAGAGCCAAGAAACCGGCTGTGAATACAAGGACTTGAGTTTTATCATGAGGTGGAAGGTTTGAGTATTTTTTCTGACAGCCTCAAACTTTTTGACTCATACTAGCAACGGCCAGCCGTTCGGTGACATGTAACAGAGAACTTAGATTCTCGACCGGAGCAGCCCCGCTTTTCTTTGTTCTTCTTATGGTTCTTTTTCAGATTTCATATTTGAAATTTTGACCGTTTCAGTTGAAACAATACAAGACGGAAGAATATCTTGGAAGATTTTGAGAATGGAATGCAGAACGGAATAATCAGTTTGAAGTGGTGGAGATAATGGGGATCGAACCCACGACCTCTGCATTGCGAACGCAGCGCTCTCCCAGCTGAGCTATATCCCCACCGGCGTGAAAAACTCACAGGCAGAATGATGCACTAAATTACAAATAATTTCAACTTCATTCAAAAATATTTTTATTTGCCCGTTAAGTAGACGCGACGAGTCTTGATCACCTCAATAGCGTCTGCTCCGTTTAAATTCTGTGCCTTTCTGAGATACTCGGCACTCATTCTCTTTTCTAAGGCTTCAAAAGCTTTGACCTGATCTTCAGGCGCATCTTTCTGCAGTACACAATCGTTGAGGATGGCATATGCTGTGACGGGATCCCCGCCCAGCCAATTCGGAGTGGCTAACTTCATAGCATAGCTGCAGACATTTGCTTTATTGCCCTTCTGCACGGCTGCTAGAGCCAAGGCTCCGCCGATATCGAAGTTTTTGCGGACACCGATGCCATTCCAATATTTCTCAGCGTTTTCTTCCAGCTCTTCCGGTTTAGCCCGAGCGATGTACATGTCAAGATACTTCTGAGCGTCCTCATGGTTTTTAACCGCACGAGGTCCGGACAACTCTAATCCGACTAACGTCAGTAAATCTTCATTAGAAGCGATAGGAGCGGCCTTTTTCATCCAGTAAACAGCTTTGGCCGGATTTTTGGGAACGCCGTCTGCACCGTAAAGATAGATTCTTCCTGTCTGAAGTTCTGCTGCAGTGAGGCCCATTTCAGCGGCCTTCTCAAAGCACTTGAGTGCTTCGGGCACTTCCTTTGCATTCCAATAGAGTTCACCGAGGTAGTAAGTTCCGTTAACACTGCCCTTGTCTGCTGCGGCTTTTGCCCAGTATCTGGCCTTTTCAGGATTCTTTGTCAGCCGCAAGCCGTGTCCGAAGGAATAGCTGATTGTATAAAGCTCCTGAGGAGAAGCGTTTAGCAAGATGGAATCAATATATTCCTGCCCTGTCTGTTTGGACTGTTCGTTATCAGCTTGAGAAAGCAGTCGTTCTCCGGTCATCACTCTGGAAAGCGCATGACCGTTTTCTGCAGCTTTGCGAATCCAGTCATATCCTAAGTTTTCGTCTTTTTCGACGCCTCTGCCTTCAAGATAAGAAATACCTAAAGCGGCTTGTGCCGGCGCATAGTCAAGAGAAGCGGCTTTTTGAATTAGTTCTAAGGCTTTTTCCTGTGACTGTTCAACCCCTGTTCCTTTCCTGTAAAGAGCGGATAAACGCATCATGGCTTTCGGGCTGCCGAGATCTGCTGCCTGTCCATAAAGAACGGCGGCTTTAGACAGATCAACGGGAACCCCTTCTCCGTACAGCTGGATTTCGGCCTGTTCGATCAATTCATTGATCTTCTTTTTTCTTGCCTGAATTTGCTCCTCAGACTCTTTTGTTTCTAAGACTGTTGCTGCTGGTTTGACTTCTATTTCGCTGTTTGCTTCCTGAGTCGGCTCTGAGGCCGCAGCTTCGTTTTTGTCTTCCGTTTGAACAGCCGGTTCTTCTTTCACGGTATCCGCGGATTGAGCGGCCGCAAAACCGCCGGAAGCGATGCACATTCCATAAACTAAAGAACACACAAGTCGGTAAACCATTATCGTTGTCTCCTATTTGTGCCGTCATTTTTGCAGAATTTCTCAGTGAGTAACAAAATTATTTTTTCATTCGCTGGAATTGAGGTGAAATTTCTTTCGAAGTCACCGGTTGATCCCAAGAACCCCAGAGTATCCCGAGATTTCGTTCGTCTTTTTGTTTTTGCAAACTAATTTTTTCGGCGAATTTTCGTACTGAAAATTGTCTTTTTTAGGTCCACGAATAACCCCGCAATTTAAATAAGGATCTACGAAATATTTGGATGAAGTAATGCATTCGGAAGATGACATTGTTAGTGGATATTCCTCGTATAACTTCTTTTGGCTATTGAAAAATAGAAAACGTTAGACAGGGGGAATATAAAAAATAAAAACAAAGAAACAGCTGAAGGGGAAATCCTCTCTTTCTACGAGTTTTGTCACCCATTTTCTCTAAGTAAAATTACCATTAATTGTCAGATTTCCCATTTTGGTAAATTTAAAAAATTAGTAAGTAGATACACGGGCATACGTGATTCTTTTTACTCGATTTTCCTAACTATTATCCCTATTGTGTTATAGGGGTAACATTAATGTCATAAAAAGATAATTTATTTGAGAAGGCCTTATATGAAAAACGCACGCTGGGTAAGGCTCGCAGATGATCTGACTCGTGGTATCACCAACGGTGATTATCCCCTCGATTCGTATTTACCAACCGAGATGGAGCTCTGTGGGAAATATAACGTTAGTAGGTATACCGTCCGACTCGCACTTGCAGACCTCACACGTATGGGGCTGATTAAACGGTGGCCAAGATTGGGTTCTAAAGTCGTGTCCGTGGGATTCGACGAGACCTATGCCCATACCTACACCTCATTTGCGGATATCGACGGTTTGTCCTCTACACATAAAAGAGTTGTTCAGGGAACTCAGGAATGTGTTGTTGACCACGTTCTTGCCAAGAGATTGGAATGCGAGAGGTACCTGCGCTTCCTGCGTTTTTCTAATGTCCGAACCAATCCGACAGACAACGGAAAGCCTGTTGTTTGGACGGCCGTTTATGTGAACGCCGCATACTCCCGTCTGCCGGATTTGGCTCGGTTAAATCCTTTAGTCCTTCTTTCAACACTGATCGGGAAAGAATACGGGGAAAAGTGTCTTGAAGTCGTCCAGAAGATTTCCGCCGTTCCCCTTCCTGCAGAAGCCGCAATGTATCTGGATGCTCAGGTCGGCTCACCTTCTCTCCGTATTCTCCGCCACTACATGGGTATTAAGCGGAACATCCTCGAAATTTCGGAGTCTTACCATCCGGGAGACCGCTACGCATTGACAATGAATATGCGAGCTAACCGCTGAAAAGTTAATTGATAGAATGCAATATGTAAAGCATTCGACTCACGAATAAAGAGGATCCGAGCTGCCTTACAGGCAGCTCTTCTTATATAGGCTGTTAGGAAAGTGGCAGAAATTTCTTGGAAACGAAAACCCGGACAAAAAATGGCACCTCTGGCCGAACGCCTAAAAAAATTAGGTTTGGTCAGCGATTGGGATTTTGTCCTTCATTTGCCTCTTCGATATGAAGATGAGACTTCTATTACGCCTATCGAGGAGCTTGAGGTCGGTGTCGATGCGCAGGTAGAAGGCGTTGTCACTAACAACAGCGACAATCGGTTCGGAAATTTTGAGGCTTGGATCGATGACGAAACCGATATGCTCAAGGCTCGGTTTATTCACTACTACCCTTCTATTCGTGAATTGCTGAAAGTCGGAAAACGCGTCCGACTCTACGGAAACCCGCGCGCCGCCTTCGGCGGCGGCCTTGAAATGATCCATCCGAAGGTTCGCGCACCGAAAGCCGAAGGCGATCTGCCCAAAACATTGACACCTGTATACCCTGCCGGTGAAGGTGTCACTCAGCTTTGGCTCAGAAAGCGCATTGACCGTGCTTTAATGGACGTGGATATCTCCGACCTCTTGACCGAAGAAGAGCGGCAGGAACTGCACCTTCCTGGACTTGCTGAGGCGATTAATTCTTTGCACCACCCGAAAGCCGGGGCTCCGATCGGCCCTTTGCAGAATCGAACGGATCCGGCTTGGCAGCGTCTGAAATTCGATGAGCTTTTGGCTCAGCAGATTTCCCTTAAAAAATCTCGTGAAATGCGGGATATGAACAAGGGCCCGGTGATGCCGCTGCGTAAAGGCGATAACAGTTCTCTGACGGCAAAGTTTTTCCATTCTCTGCCCTTCAAACTGACGAAGGCTCAAATCCGTGTCTGGAAAGATATTTACGAGTCGCTTGGAAGCGAACGTCCCATGAATCGATTGGTTCAGGGCGATGTCGGCAGCGGCAAAACCGTTATCGCAGCCCTTGCCGCATGTCAGGCGATCGACGCCGGCTATCAGGCCGCTCTTATGGCGCCGACGGAAATTTTAGCCGAGCAGCACTTCAAAAAGATTATTTCCTGGCTGGAGCCTTTTGGCGTCCGTGTGGTTTGGCTCTCGGGCAAACAAAAAGCCAAAGAAAAGCGAGAGGCTCTTGCGGCAATCGAAGACGGTGCCGAACTGGTGGTTGGAACTCACGCAATTATTCAGCCGGACGTCAAATTCAAAGCATTAGGGCTTGCCATCGTAGATGAACAGCACCGTTTTGGCGTGGACCAGCGCCTGGCAATACGTGCTCAGCAAAACGGCATGATGCCGCACCTACTGATGCTGTCGGCAACACCGATTCCTCGAACCCTGGCCATGAGCTACCTGGCGGATATTGACGTATCCGTTATTGATGAACTGCCTCCCGGAAGGCGGAAATTTCGACGAAATTGGTATCCATGAGCCGCAAAGGCGATTTAGTCGAATGGATCGGCAAGTCTTTATCAGCCGGTCTGCAGGCTTATTGGGTCTGTCCGCTCATCGAAGAAAGCGAAAAAGTTGACCTTACCGCAGCCACTGAGACATGTGAAGAAATCAAACAAATTCTCCCTCAGTTCAAGATTGAGCTTCTGCACGGCAAGATGACGCCGGAAGACAAGAACGCTGTCATGGAGCGGTTTGTTAAAGGAGAAACGAAGCTTTTAGTGTCTACAACTGTGATTGAAGTGGGTGTCGATGTTCCGAACGCTTCGATTATGGTTATAGAACACGCTGAACGTTTCGGGCTCGCCCAGCTCCATCAGCTCAGAGGACGCGTCGGCCGGGATCGATCAAGAGTTATTGCTTTGCGATTTTCGGCGACCAGCTTTCAAAGATCGGCAAAGAACGTCTCCAGGTATTCAATGACACAACAGACGGCTTTGAAATTTCCAGAAGAGACTTGGAGTTGAGAGGCCCGGGTGAGTTTTTAGGCGCTCGTCAGAGCGGAGCTGCCCTTCTGCGTTTTGCAGATTTTGAAACCGACGGCTTCTTAGTCGAGAAAGCCATGGCGATGGCAGATAAATGGATTCGTGAAAAAGATCCGCGGGCAGAAAAGCATGCTGCTCGCTGGTATCAGTCTAAAGAAAAGTATTTAGAAGCCTAAAAAGCAGAGGCCTTCTTCGAAGGCCTCGTTCCAATAATTATTTGTTCGAAGCTTCTACGCTTTCATGGAAAGCGTCGCCGAGTTCGACGGCACGCTTCTTGCAGGCGTCCATCGCATCCTGCATCATTTCCATAAAGTGACGGTCATTCATGACTTTGAGCGCTTCATAAGTTGTGCCGCCCTTGCTCGTTACCTTTTCACGAAGGACAGACGGCGACTCACCGCTGCGCTTTGCCAGTTCGGCTGAACCGAGAACCGTTGCGATGGCCATTCTCTTGGCCTGGACATCGTTAAAGCCATAACGAAGTCCGGCTTCGGTTAGGGCTTCAATAAATCTGAAGACATAAGCGGGACCGGAACCGCTGATTGCTGTTACGCCGTCCAGCTCTTCTTCTTTCGTACACCAATCAAATCGCCGCAGGCTGCAAAAACTTTGACAATAAAGCGATGGTCGGGATCTGCTTCGGGTGTGGAATAAAGTCCGCAGACGCCGAGGCCGATTTTCATGGGTGTATTCGGCATAGTACGGCAAATGCAGTTATGGCCGATCATGGCCTCCAGGTCTTTAACTCGAACGCCGGCAGCAATAGAAATGACCAATGCATCTTCAATCCATTCTTTGGAAGCGTTGATTGCGTCCGGGAGCTGCTGTGGTTTAACGGCCAAAACAACAGCGTCAATCTCTGCGAGCCAGGAGCCCGGTTCTTTGTGCGTATGAACGCCGTAAGCCGATGCAAGGTGCTCCAATTTCTCTTCATTGTGATCAATGACGTGAATATCGGTGCCCTTCCAATCACTGGAAACCATCTTAGAAATGATGGCTTCGCCCATATTGCCGCCTCCGATAAAGGCGATTGTTTTTCTGTCCATGCTTTTTACTCCTTCTTGGTATAGTCTCGAGGTCCGAAAATTGCCGAGCCGACTCTTACCATGGTACTCCCGCATTCCACAGCTTCTGCCATATCTGCACTCATGCCCATCGAGAGCGTGTCGATATCAAAATTCAGCTCATCTCTTAAATGCAGGAAGATTGCATGCATTTCTTTGAGCGGAGCCTTTTTGCCCTCTTCATTATCCGAAGGTGCCGGAATGGCCATGATGCCTCGAAGCTTCAAGTTCGGAAGCAATGTGATGGCTTGAGCAAGTGCCGGGACGTCGGCCGGCTGGCAGCCGCTTTTGCTCTCTTCGTCAGAGATATGAACTTCGATTAACACATTTAAGGGAGGCATATCTGCGGGTCTTTGCTCAGAAAGCCGCTGTGCGATTTTTAAGCGGTCTACCGTCTGAACCCAATCGAAATGTTCAGCTACAGGGCGGGTTTTGTTGGACTGAAGGTGTCCGATAAAGTGCCAGGTTATCGCCAGTTCAGGATGCATCTTTTTAAAATATTCGATTTTTTCGCACCCTTCTTGGACGTAGTTCTCCCCGAAGGTCCTCATGCCGCATTTAACTGCTTCTTCTAATGCCTCAATGCCGAACGTTTTTGAAACAGGAAGTAAAAAGACGCTGCCGGGTTTTCTGCCGCAGCGCGATTCGTCGTCTGTCAGTGATTGTTTTACCCTTTCATAGCGTTCTGCAAGTCCGGGTTTGAGTATGGACATGAGCTCCTCCTATATAGATCAGACACTGAATAGTAGAACGATTTATAGGAAAAAAACTAAGGTCGGGCAAGGAATGGTAACGTGTCAGGGTGATTCTCTTGAAAAAAAATATTATTTAATTAGTTATTAACAACAATAATCTTTTTTTACCCTAAATGGTATCATTACTCATAGCTCAGAGAGCATGGATAATAAAATAGTTATTCAAGTTTGATGAGCACTACAAACCACATTGATAATCAGCATACCGGAGTATTTAGTTATGCCAAAGACAATCAAGACAGCAAGAGGCCTGGCTCGTTTTGCGAAGGCCCCGTACGCGTCCCGCCGCAAATCTCTTCCCAGACACTCCTTCGAAACTCGTCAGAAAGCATTGGCGATTTTCCAGGCCGGCGGAAGCTACAAAAATTGTGCAAAAACTCTCAATATTCCCGTATACACGGCACGCGACTGGCATCGCAGTTTCCTGATCGGGACCTTCCGTGCAGAACATGGCGCTCGCCAGCAGTCCTACACACCCGAACAGAAAGCCGAAGTGCTTCGTCTGCGTAAGGAAGAAGGCAAATCCTACAACGTTATTTCTCAGTTAACGAAAGTCAACCGCGCAACTGTTCTGCAGTGGATCCATAAGGATATCGCTCAGCAGCAGGCTGCCGAGGCTGCTGCACAGCAGGCTCCCGCAAACGACTCTGAAATGACTGAAACCGGTCCTACAGCCTAATTGATTATCTAAGAATATTCGCGAATAAATAAGCGAAAAGCAGCGCCGACAGCGGCACCGAAAAGATCGTCTTTCCGGTTTCCACTTCGGCGCTAATCTTGTTTTTACTCTTTTGTTTAGATCAGCATGAGTTCTCTGGTTTCGGGGCCGCTCCCCAAAGAAGTTCTTTTGCATTCCTGCTGCGCACCCTGCTCTGCCGCTATTTTGGAGTGGCTCTTGCAAAATGACGTACGTCCGACGATCTTTTTCTATAACCCGAATATTTATCCGGTTAAAGAATATTTGATTCGTAAAAACGAACTGGATCGTTACGCTCAATCGTTGGGAATCCGCGTCATTGACGGGGACTACCGGCACGACCTTTGGAGGCTTGCTGTTATCGGATTAGAAAAAGAACCCGAGAGAGGACGCCGCTGCCTCGCTTGCTTCAAGCACCGCCTTCTCGTACAGCAGAATGCGCTAAACGTGAAGGCATTGTACTTTACACAACGACTTTGGCCGGATCCCGATGGAAGAGAGCAGAACAAATTAGAGAAGCAGCAGCGCACGCCAAATCCTTAATTCCGGAAAGCACCTACTGGGACGTAAACTGGAAAAAAGGCGGACTGCAGGAACGCCGCGGTGTTTTGCTTAAAGAAAACGGTTTCTATAACCAGCAGTATTGCGGATGCGAGTTTTCGATGGGTCATCTCACCGAAGAACAAAGAATTGAAATTTTGAGACGCTGATCCGGAATCTTTAAGTTCTGTTTCTGAAATACAAAAAGCGCAGGAGGTTTCATCCGCCCTGCGCTTTCTGCTCTCTAGGAAGTTGCCTTCAGATTACTTTTTTAGATACTTGCCGAAGAATTCCTGAAGCTTGGCAGCTTCTTCATTGACGTATTTCGGGACCCAGTAAGTTTCAATGTGCTGAGCGCCCTTAACCAAATAAAGTTCTTTATCCTTTGTACCGGTTGCCTTCTTGAAGGCGTCATCGGTCATGTAACGAGTGTCGGAAACATCGCCGGCGATCATGAGAAGCGGCTGATGAATCATCGCCATGCGATCGTCAACGTCCCAGTTCATCAAATCCATCAGGCTGCTCTGTGTGTAGAGGAAAGTGGAATTGGGATGAGCATGAGTGCGGAAATAATAGAAGAAGCCGTCTCTGTAAAGTGCGAACGGCAGTTTCTTTGCCTGTTCGTCTGTCAGATTCATAGCACCGACTAACCGAACATCGCCTTCTTTTTCAAAGGTTCTGGCTTCGGCAGCCTGAGCAAGTCTCTGCTGGATCGTATCCATCTGAGAATCTTGGAAGCCGTTTCTGCGGACGCGGCCGCTGTTGAACATAGAAATAGTGGCCACAGCCTTGATGCGGGGATCTTTCTGAGCAGCGCCAAGCGTGTATCCGCCTCCGCCACAGATGCCTAATGCACCGATTTCATTTGCATTCACTCCCGGATAGGTTCTTATGTAATCAACCATACCGTTAATGTCTTCAATACGATTGGCAGGTTTGTCGGTGTGTCTCGGTTCCCCGCCGCTGGCGCCCTGATAACGCGCATCGGCTGCAACAGTGATGTAACCCATACCGGCGAGTTTCTCGGCAAAGAGACCGGCAACCTGTTCTTTCACGCCGCCGTTCGGGTGAGCAACAACGATGGCGGGATAGGATTTTTTCGGATCGTAGCCGGCCGGTGTGTAGACGTTGGCAGCCACGCGAATGCCGTCGACTGTATAGGAAACAGGATGAATATTTACTTTACCGGCAACGTTTTCTGTAATTGCATTGTCATATACCAGGCCGTAAGGATTCTTAGAAAAATCCGCGGCGACAGCTGAATAAGTGGTCATAAGAGCTCCGACTAAAGCAGCACAAAGTAGTTTTTTCATGCTTCGCACCCATAAGTTAAAAATGAAAAAATCAATAAATGATCGATGTGTACATACTAGGGATATGTCTAAGGAGCCGATGTCACGTATTTCTAGAAGTTTTGCCTAATTCTTCGGCGAGCACGAAAAAGGAGATTTTTTTAGGCTGTAGAAAGTACTTGTTGTCCGAAAAAACAATTGAGGCCAAATTCGGCTCAATTTCATGCACCCAAAATATCTTTCCGTGAAAACAACAAAAATTACACAATTGGGTTAATTGATAATCGATTGAATTTTTGGAATATTTTCTAATCTTCCGGCGAAGCGCCTTATTAAAACCTTTGGTCGGCAATGAGCCCTGATGTAGAATCACTCAGAATGGGCTATGTAAGTAATTATTTCAGCGGAATAAATCCCTGTTTTTCATAATCTCGACAGGCTCATAAACAACCTCATTAAACAAGAGTCACAAACATGAAAGAGTCCGACTTATGCGTCATCGCGGTTGTCTATGGCGTTGCGACCTGGTTTTTGGTCATGACGCTCCAGCTGCCGCCGGCCGCTCAATCCTACCCTCTAATTCTCTTAACAGCGCTTTACCTCTGCAACACTCTATTTCTTGGTAAGCAGCTCTATTCCTTCTACCGCCACCGAGTTGTTCTTAATGACTTCAGAAAACTGTTCGCCGGTTTCCTGCCCGGACAGTTTTTCGGCGTCTTGGCTGGCTGCATTATTTATATGGCCTTAGTGAACTATTTGGGCTATTACATCTCCAGCGTTCTGTATCTGCTGCTGGCCCAATTCTTCCTGAAGGTAAAACCGATCCCCGCAATTATCAGCTGCGCCTGCATCATGATTGTGACTTATCTGGTTTTCTCGATGTTCCTGCATGTACCTCTTCCCCTCGGGGTCTGGTTTGAATAAGGAGAAGAAGCCATGTTAGAAACACTCTCCTTGATGGGCATGGGTTTCATCCATGCGATGAATCCTCTTACATTGGTTCTGATGATCGGTGCCACTGCACTGGGTATTACGATTGGCTGTTTGCCCGGTTTGTCCGCAGCGATGGGCGTTGCCCTCCTGCTTCCGGTGACTTTCGGTATGGATCAAGCCACCGGTTTGATCGTCTTAGGCGGTATCTACTGCGGCGCCATCTTCGGCGGATCGATTTCCGCGATTCTGATTCATACCCCGGGTACGCCTGCTTCTGCCGCAACCGCTATTGAAGGCTACGAGCTGACAAAGAAAGGTTTGGCCGCTAAGGCGCTTGCTGTTGCCTGCTTTGCCTCTTTCTGCGGCGGTTTATTAAGCTGTATTTCTCTTTACTTCTTCTCTCCGTTCCTTGCCGAACTGGCAATGAAGTTCAAGAGCCCGGAATATTTCTGGCTTTCGATTTTCGGCTTAACCGTGATCGCCGGTGTCTCCTCTAAATCGCTTCTCAAAGGTTTCATCTCCGGTATCTTAGGTCTTCTGATTTCTACGATCGGTATGGACCCGATGGAAGGCGTCGAACGCTTCATGATGGGCAGCACAACCCTTTACAACGGTGTCAACGTTACTTGCGCGCTGATCGGTTTATTCTCTATGTCTCAGGTTTTGATCCTGGCAGAAAAAGCGATTAAGAAACGCGCAAAAGCCGCTAAATTCACGGGCAGCCTTCTTCTGAGCCGCTCCGATATTAAGAGACTGGCTCCGACCATCACTCGTTCTTGGATTATCGGCAACATCTTAGGTATCTTGCCGGGCGCCGGCGCAACAATCGCCTGCTTCATGGGTTACAACGAAGCGCGCCGCTTCTCCAAACATAAAGATGAATTCGGCAAGGGTTCCATTGACGGTGTGGCCGGTTCCGAAGCTGCCAACAACGCGGTGACCGGCGGCTCTCTTATCCCGACGCTGACGTTGGGTATCCCGGGCGAATCCGTAACAGCCGTGTTAATGGGCGGTTTGATTATTCACGGTCTGCAGCCGGGTCCGGAACTGTTCTCGACTTACGCTCCGATGACTTATACATTCTTTGCCGGTTTCGTGCTTGTACAGTTTGCGATGCTCGGCGTCGGTCTCGTCGGCTGCCGTATGTTTGCTCAGGTTTCCCGCCTTTCCGACTCCATTCTGATTCCTTCCATCTTCCTGCTTTGCGTTGTGGGTTCTTTCGCTATTCACAACAACTTTGTGGAAGTGATCATCATGTTCATTTTCGGCATCATCGGCTACTTCGTTCGCAAGTTTGATTTGAACGCGGCCGCCATCGTGCTGGGCTTGATCCTCGGACCGATCGGGGAAAACGGTCTGCGCCGTTCGCTCTATCTCTCCGACGGCGATCCTTCGATCCTTTTCAGCACCCCGCTCTGTTGGATGCTCATCCTCTTGTGCGTCCTCGGTACTTGCTCTCCGTGGCTGATGGCTCGCTGGGAAAAGCATGTTGAAGCCAGAGCTCACCATTAATCTGTTGCTTTGACCACTCGCCTCCCCCGATGCGGGGGGGTTTTTTTTTGTGGTCGTG
>ERZ860009.571-NODE-571-length-16042-cov-2.547431_pt1 | contig 16042 bp, 21 predicted proteins | sample MGYA00510114_ERZ860009 | MGnify/ENA primary metagenome ERZ860009 (study PRJEB30046, sample SAMN00715177) | human gut metagenome | study: EMG produced TPA metagenomics assembly of the A metagenome-wide association study of gut microbiota in type 2... | reverse complement strand
TTATTTTAATTAACCGTGATAATCACTAAATCCGGCGGTGTAGTCCTCAACACCGCTACGGCGTTCAATTTTAGCTACTCTGTCATAGCTTTCGAACTCCGTGCTACTTGAACCTCTGCTAACTGCTATTTCTTTAACCTCTTCTATCAATCTGTAATTATCACCCATTATAAAGACCTCCTTACCAAAGTTAAATTTTAGTTCACTCTTCAATAATAAAATTATATTCAGAAATTGGCAAAGTTACATTTCCAACAATAGCACAACAATTAAAATTGTCAGTGCCATAGTTTTCCATTAAAGCGTTCCATGTTACTGTACCGTTATCATCACTTGTTAAAAGGCAACCGGTATGAGCAAAATAGTTAAATAGTTTACCATCATTTCCGTTATACATGTCTAGTATATTTGCTTCGTAAATACCAAACGTTGAATTTGGAGCCATTTTAAACGGTAGTTTGAATACAGGTACAACGCCATTTAAAGGAGTTCCTTCCGCCAGTGTAGTATTAGCTATAAAGGAAACGTTCATTAGCCCTAATTTCTGATTAACTTGAATGTCTGATACAAACGTTGGAAAAACAGTAGGATTAGCATTAATGATTCCGCTATCCTGATTGTACAGTTTCCAACCGCTAGTTAATGTTGGACTATCAACGATACCCCAATCGCCAACATAGATTGTAGCATTACCCATTATAGCTACACAATTAAAACCGCTTGTACCATAGTTTTCCATAATAGCTTGCCATGTAGCATTACCATTTCCATCACTAATAATTGTAGCTCCCGTGTGACCGAAGTATGAAAATTCTTTGTCTGCTCTATACATTGTAAGCATATTAACAACGTATTCACCATAAGCCACATTAGCAGGTATTTTAAACGGTAATTTGAAAATATTAACATTACCGTCGATTGGCTTTCCTTTTATCACGCTTGTATTAGCTATAAATGAAATATTCATTATGCCAAGTTTCCTGTTAAGATGTAAACTTGCTTCCAATACTGGAAATGTTTCTGGATTTGCATTTATTATACCAGTCGTGTGTGTATAGGTTTCCCATTTACCCGCGTTAAAGTCAAAATCTGCGCCCTCCTTTTCTACAAGAACGTTGTAAGCTTCGCCGTTTTCATTATCTTTAAATGGTACACATTTAAAGTATTCGTTTAAATTAGATGGAGTTTTATAACCTAACGGTTCAGTAGGTTTTAGATTTAATTCGTTTGAAACAATCTCCTTTTTGTTGGTTATTGTTTCTAGCATATCTCCACCGACATTTTTATTGAAATTTTTTGTTATGTCAATTTTTATATAATTAGCTTCAACATTTTTATAACCCGTAACCGTTTCGTTACTATTTCCGTCTGTATTTCTAGTTTCGTCATTTGTGGTGTGAATAGTCTATTTTCGGCCGTTTCTGAAATATCCCCAGCCGTTACGGTCTTGTCGCCCTGTACCGTTTCGACAATGTTAGCGGCGTTACGTGCTTGTCGCCTGTAATATCTTCGGTAATCGAACCCGCAACGACGTGTTTTTCGTTAGTGATATTTTCCGTTGAGCCGTTGGCGTTAACTTCCTTTTCACCTGTGATTGTTTCGGTTTTATTGTCTAAATTTTCGGTTGAATTAGTGGCGTTAACCTCCTTGTTTGTAAGCTGTTCGGTTAATCTGTTTGCGCTTTCGCTAATATCACCCGTAACAGTTTTAGTATGGTTTCCCGCCACGGTTTCGGTAAGGTCGTGAACGCTAACGCCTTTGTTACCTGTGATTGATTCCGTTTTGTTTCCGCCTATGGTTTCGGTAAGGTCACCTTTAATATCGGTTGTTTTGAATCCTGTTAATTTCTTCTGTTCTGACTGCGTGTATACCTCAACCGTATTATTAGCGCCGTTGTCGGTGTATGCCTTTAAACTCTGTTCATTCCACATTTTAACAACGTTGTTACTACCGTTAATTAACACGGCGTTAGGGCTTGCGCCGTAACATTTAAGCTGTTCAAGAATGGACTTCGACACGTCCATAACAACAAAGTTCTTACCGACAAGGGCGGAAACGCTTTTAAATATAAGGTTGTTGCCCTGTACGATTCCCTCACCCTTTAAAACAAGGGCATTTTCTACGGCATGCCTGAAAATAACGTCGTTTAACTGTAAGTCGTCGTTAACGGTAATGTTTAAAAGGTCGTAGCCGTCAGTTAACAAGCAGTTTGTAATGATAGCAGAGTTAACGGAAATAGTAAACAAGTTAACGTTGTTAACCTGAATATCCATGTTGCCGTCAAAACCTAACCCCGTTAATGTAAGTTCGTCAACGTCACCTGTGAACATTGCCGTTGTTGCGCCGCCTTTCATTACAAGGCGTGTTGTATACCTATCCTGACCGAACAGTATAGCCTTATCACGCAATGTTAACGGCTGTGTCAGATAGGAACCTGACGGGAAATAAACGGACATACCCCCGTTGTTATAAGCGTAATCAATACAACCTTGTATAGCTTTGGTGTCGTCGGCTGAACCGTCGCCCGTTGCGGGTGTTAATCCGGCGGGCGGGAACTTGACGTTAAGCATATAATCGGCTAAAACTTCGGCAAGAACTTTTTCGATTGCACCACTTGAAATGTAATCTTTTATCAGTTCCGCTATAAAGTCAGGCAATTTGTTATTGTTAACGATAAGTTCATTAAGTTTCTTTGTAACCCTTCCTAAAAGTTCCATGTAAGAAAGACTATCATCATAGACTAAGGGTAAAATGTGCTGAACCCAATAACAAAGCGGTTCAACCTCTGTAAAGTTATTTCTAATCATTTTTATACCTCCTCACCATAAATTCATAAATAAATCACTTAATTCTTCTATAATCTGCATATCAATGTTAAGAAAAGTTGTTCTAAACTCGTTTAACATAGCAGAGAAAGAAACACCGCCGTTTTTACCCTTAACGTGTTCTATATAATCATCAATCGAATTAAGATTTTTATTTAAGTTCTGCGAAACGCTTTTTTCTTCGCTGTCATTAGTGCTAATATTGCGTTCCGTGTCGTTTGTTCCGTCTGTGGTGCTGTTAGCCGTTGTAGTTCCCTTACTTGTATCATTACCGGAAATGGTTGTTTCGCCTGTCTGACTGTCTGTGTCGTTAATAATGCGGGCGTTAGTTAAATAAGTGTCATTTTGTACATTTTGCAAAGACCCTTGAGGGGTGTCACTGTATTTGTCATAATGTGTTTTAGTTGTCCCTAATTGTTCTTTTGAAGTACTACCCGTTGTATTCTGTAAATCGACTGTACTTTCAGTGTTTTGGTTATCGTTTGTTTCTGTGTGTGTGTTGTCGTCAATATTCCCTGTTTTTTCGGTCGTTCCTTTTTCTGTTGCGTCTTGCTTTGTAGTTTCTTCCTTTTTTAAATTGTGGTCACGTGTTAAATCAATATCATAAAAGGGATTAAATTCTAAAAGTTCAGACTTGTAAAGTTGGTTATAAAACGGCATAATTTCATTAAGTTTAGTATCCAGAAACAATTTCCACAAGCCGACTGTTTCAAGTCCGATCTCACGTGTATAATAATGCTTGAGGATTTTCTTTTCAAGGATAGGTCTGTACGCCTCGTCAAAGATCGGAAACTCAAAGTTGAATACTTTTGGTAACGCTGTATTAATCACATCGTTCACTCCCAAGTAACCCACCGACGACGTAAGACCTGCCGCCTCTTCACAGATGAAGCGTACTTCTGTGGTGTATTTACTCATACTGTGTATCCTCCTTTTCCTCGTCTTCGGCTTCATCAAAGTACTTCACTTTGTTTTCCTCACGGAAATCTACAGTGATGTTAGTTCCGAACATTGCATTAATCTGATCTGCCGCTTTCCTTCGTGCGTTTAACCTACAGAATCTTTGCGCTTCTACGCCTCCAAGATTGCTTGTAATCTCATCTGTAACAAGGCGTTCTTTCTTTTCTGTGTTGCTGTTCTCGATTCCCAGATAGGTTAATGCTTCATTCCATATCTGCCGCTTAAGTATGTTAAGCTTATCAGCTACATATGGAGCGTCAAGCCTCAACACGCTAAGTGCGTTCACATTGAGTTTATCATCGCCATAGATGAAGGGTTCGTTGCCGTCATACTGCATCATAAGATTTTTAAGAGTTAATCTCTGTGCTTCTGAGCCGATCACCATGACAGGTGTTTTCTGTGCATTAACATTAACGTCGATGGTTCTTTCGATGTTGTACAGTCTGCGTGCATACATTTCGATATCTAGCATACTGTTAGTGTGAGTATAGTTGTTAAAGATAATGACACTGTTAGTCGGGTCAAGTCTTACCTGATAGCCGTTTGCGGCGTAAGCTGTACGTTCCATAGGAATTCTGTACACGTCCAGATTACCGCCAATCATTGTTTGCAAGCATAAGTCTCCGAGAATTTCATCACGGAAATAAACTGCCATGCCGTCCGAGAATAAGGTCAGTTCAAGGAACCTTTCATCTACGGTATCTGGAAGGTTCTTCCACTCGTACATATTGATTGCTAACTCTAACAGCCTATTGTAATACTGTAGGTAGGTGCGGTTATTTAACAGTGCACTTTCCCATTTTGCTTTCTTACCTCTTCCCATGTCCTCACCTCCTTAAGTTGCACTCGGTCTGTTATCGAGTGAATAGTCTCCAACTTCATTTCCATTTCTCCAGAACGTTACTCCGTTATCATATATCTGTCTTAACCTTGCCATGTCGTCGGCTGGTACAGAACCAGTTAAGCTTACGTTCTGAGTCTTGACGTAGTTCCAGTGAGGCCGAATAACTCGGTTAGGGATTTTGACTCTATGAGTAGCGTAACCATAAACGTTAAAATAGTTGTCTATGATCTGTGCAAATTCCGCACGAATATACGCGTAGAAGAATTGGAACCCCTTAATCTGGTTTGCCATGTTGATGATAGAGCCGCCGCCTCCTCTTGCCTGTGGTGGAAGTGTGGACTTATCCGCCGCCGTAGCCCAAGACTTGAGATTTTCTCAAACCCTCCCATGGCTGTACCACCCCCAACTAAACCTCCTGTTGCATACATAGCGGCCGCTCCTCCTACTGTCTGTGCGATACCTATCGCCGCGTCATAGGCAATGCGGTTCTGGTTCTGTGCGACCCATGCTTTAAAGGTATCCACTGTGAAAGCGCACTGTGGGAAGTTTCCGATTGTTAGCTTTTCATTGTAGTTGTTCGCCACTCCTTTGTAGTTGAGAGGAATAATCATACATTCAGGTGTACAGCACATAGCGCCTGTGACTTTAAATGTACAGTTATCCGTACTGAAATACTCGAACGGATAGTTTGCGGCTCCTCCCTCATTGTTAGTGACGTAAAGCATATTATACGGAGCGGTAAAAAGTTTGTTGTTCTTAGGGATATAGCCATCGATATCTGATAAGTGTTTATCCCTATCAATTGTGAAAGCCTCTGGAATGGTAGCCTGATAGTCAGCGGTGAAAGCTACTGGCAACATAAATATAGAAACGATACCATCGGCCTTGTTCTGTTCTGTTGCGTCTGCTATGAATGTGCTGGCTGACTGCCACGTGCTGAACACGTTGTAATGAAGACCGGAGTACACGCCTCCATACATTCCACCTGTAGCGTCCTCTAAGTTTTCGTCAAAGGTAGCCGCCACAATAATCTGATACAATGTAAATAAGGAAGAGATTCCCAAATCTTTGTAGATGTATTCTCCCAGTTCCAGATTCTCAGGAACGAGATTGTCGCCTACCTTATCAGTAATGCTCATTTCCCGTTCAACGAATGACATATTTACAGTGTAGTCAAAGTGCCATGTCTGCATAATGTCTATTTCGAATCTGACTTCTGCCGTTGTGTTACCGATATATTCCACACTTAAGATGAAAGCATAGAACCATTTGTTTCCGTAAGACGGGTTTTGAAACATGAGATAGTTACAATCGTAGAGATCGTCTGCTGAACGATTTAACGTCATGACTCCATTGTTTACCCTCTGGTACGTTTGGTTATTAAATGCATACTTCTGCTTGCTTAAGAAATAATTAAGCTGATTGGTAGCATTCCCAAAATAGATTGTATTTCTGTAGGTGTTATCCAGAGGAACATTTTTCAGAACCCTTATGTTAGTGTTTGGTGCTATATACATATGTTCCCCCCGTTATAATCTCGTCCGTGGCGTTTCCTGCTATCTCGCCATTAAAGTTAATAGTTACTGTCTGACCATTCTTTAAGACCTGAATATCAAAAGGTGAATTAGGTTTGGGAAAGGTCAACTTACTCGAGGCTTTAAACTTAGCCCCGAACAGCATATAGACTTTCCCTTGATATTCCTTGTATCCGCCTGTAACATCTATACTGTCACTAGGCGGATACTCGAAAAAGTCATACAGATTAACCCAAGGCAACATTGCTACTTTGCCTAAATTAATCTTAGCCACTAGACGTGTTAGGGTTATAGGGATTGTCATAATCTGCTATAAGATCGCCATTATCATCTATGCTAAATGTAGGACTAATTCCCTGTAAACCCTGTTCTCCTTTCGGTCCGGGAATACCCTGTGCTCCTGTAGCGCCAGTTTCTCCCTTTGCGCCAGTGTCACCTTTAGCACCGACCACATGACCTAAATTTACTTTAGCCATATTACCTACCTCATCATAATAGAACGCCCATAAATCACCATCACTATCTATTCTCATTTCACCGACAGTGAATCCCGAACCCTCGTTATAGGTCATAACGAGATCGCCGCTGTCGGTGAGCAATGCATTCTGAATAGATAGAGTTAGACGTTTGGGACTGTGATAGTTGCTGTACCTGTCTTTTTTATATCAAACGTCGATGTAGCTGTCACGGTTAAACTAGCCGCTGTTTCGTTTGCACCTACAGACAGTAAACCATTCTGGCTGATCGTACTTAACTCGCTGTTGACAGACCATACGACTGTCTTCGGTGCGAACCCTGTGGTTTCAACCACTGCATTAAGTTGTAACATATTACCCTTGTTGACCGTTGCCGTAGCAGGTGAAAGGGTGATGCTATTCACTGCCGGAGTACCCGGTACAAAAATAACCGCGTTAGCAAACGGAGAACTCGAGAATGTCTTCCACGCATGATACCAATACTGCCAGTAGAGACCTTCACCGTTGTAGTCCTCAGTAAACTTGTAAAGGTTGTCAAAGATCATAAAGTAATCTTTGTCAATCAGTACAGCCGGAACCGCTTTAAGCGCTGTCTTTTCTGCCTCTGTTAAAGGAACATAACCAGCCGCCGGATCGTCTGCGAATAACTCGGTCATACGAGCATCATCAATCTGGTCAAATCCGTCGATCTGAACACGGTGTCCCATAAATTCCACCTTATCCATGTTAAAGGCAGATGCTAAAACATTTACGTCCATGATAGCGTCGAATCTGGCGGTTGTAATAATATACTGATCGTTTTTAGGGCTGTGTGTGTAAACACCATTAAGATTGTAAGTCGGTTTGTCATACACCAGTTCGTTACTGATTGCCTTAATTTCCGTAACAACGTCACTTGCACTTTCTTTTGTGACAGCCGGAACCGTCCATGGATAAAGCTGGCCGTTAAGAATGTTCCTAGCAAGCATATATTTCATAACGTTAAACTCGTCAAGGTTATGAGCAGTATACATACTATCGACGATCTTAGCGATCAAATCAGTGATGCCCTGCCATGACAGGAATGCCTGCCTTAACTGGTCGTTGCTGATTGTAGCTTTGTAAAACTTCTGATAGTTCATCGTGTGGAAGGCCGCCCTTACGTCGGGAATCTGCCGTTCCATCCATTTTGTTTCTGCTACCTGAGGATTAAAGGTATGGGCTTTAGCAATGTTTACAAATACTTCCTCTACTGTCTCACCCAGTTCCATGAGGCCTTTTTTGAAAGGCGCCCACGGGTTCCAATACATTTTTGAACTGATAATAACTCTACCGATACGATTGTACAGAGCACTTAAAAACTCGTTCTGTAACGGTTCGTAATCCATCATGATTCCGCCTATCTTACGGATACTTTCTGTGTTGCCTGCCGCTTTCGGAATTGCTCTCTGATATGCGGCGCTGGAACCCTCCCTAATCTGGTTGAGGATTTCCACACTATTTGCTGTAAGGTCTACATTTTTTGGTTTAATAGCCACTGTTATCGCTCCTTTCTGTGAACAATGAATCGAATGATTTTTCTTCGCTCTCAGACTCTAAGTCTTCGGCGTTGTCAGAAACAACTTCTGCCGGAGTAGTGTTGCCTTCCTCTTTAGAAGGTGTCTGGAAGAATCTGTCTCTGTATTTCTGCCTCCATGTTTTGTCATTCTCCTCGTACTTAGATTTCCAATCTTCACCTACTCGGCTGTCATAGTCGTTTAAGGTATCGTGAAAATCCTCGATAAGAGATAAAGCCTCGTCACTGGTATCGTCTCCCAGCCTAGCGCGAATAGCGCTTAAAAGTTCGTCTTTCTTTCTAACTGCCATTACTTTCTCCTTCCTAAAATTTCTTTAATTTTTCACGTGAAACATTTAAAACTTCCTTAAAGCGAACCATATAGGCATTGATGGTTTCCAATCTGGTTCCGGGTTTGGGTTAGGCGGAGGAACTGGGGAACCCTCCCACCAATCGTACCAATAACGCGCATATGTCTGACGTATTGGCTGATTGATATCGCCGGGTCTTTCAAAGTTCTTTAGGAAACAATCGGCAAGGTATTCCGGCGTTTGCGTGCTAACTTTAAACTGATTGAATGACTCTGGATACTGAGCCGTAGGTATCCACTGACCGTAATTAACTGTCTCTGTGTCTATCCATAATAACTGTGCGTCTCCATCATCGTTTGCATAACCATGTGCACTAGCCCAATCAGTGAAGTTAGTAGATGGCGTCCACTGTACGAGACCCCAACCGAGTTTGGGATTAGGGTTAAGGTCTTGCCAAACCCCCGGATTAATGTGGCTCTCTACCTGCATATTGCCAAGCATACCGGAAATGGCTTCGACTGTCCAGCCACGTGCTAGTAAGTACCGGAATATAATTAATGCGTTGTTCTGCATTTCTCCCATAGATAGCCAGTAGTTTCCTTTAATCCATTCACTTTGTGCTCCTGTCCCATATCTCCAAAGCTCTAGCCAGTCGGTTGACTTAGAGGGATTAGAGTTAATAGAGACTTGCTGATCTAAAGGAACTCTGCTACTATGTGCGCCCATGGTGTGATTACTATCAAAAGCCATTTCTGTATGCCCTGTGCGTATTAACACGTCACCAGCTTTCCAAGGCTGTGTGGTCGGCATTTTCGTGAATCCTAACAGGCTTAAACCTCGTGCCATAGTTCCAGTAGTAAAAGGCCAAGTGTCTCCACCATTAGCCCTAACCACATCAAATCCTCCAGCCATTAACGCATACCATATAAATGACGAACAATCATAATATGTTATCCCGTTTACCGTGCGCTGATTGCGATATGCTTGACTATAACCGATATTCGGAGCGTTGCATTTCTCTATAGCCCATTCATAAGCTGTCTGAATACTTGCCATAGTACTAACCTCCATACCTATTAAGAATAGGAAGCAAATCATTAACGCATTTCTGAACTTCTTCCGCATTGTAGCCTGCCTTTTTTAATCTCTGTTTCCTGTCCTCACCGTTTCCGAACTGCCCTGCTATTACCAAAAAGGATACGCTCACCGTCTCTGGTAAATTAAATGCTGTGACTGTCATTTCTAATCCTCCCTCCCTAACCTCTCTGTCAGCTTTAAAAGCGCCTCCGTGTTATTGTTAAGAGATGTACTGATTTTATCCATCTCTTCCTTGTGCTGTGCGTCTGATTTAATCATACGCCAAAATAAAGCCCCGCAACACACGATAGGAAATCCCAAGCTACCTACTAACTGAGTTATTGCATTAACGTCCACCGCTTCACCTCCTTCATATTTCCTATATCTCATTATAACATATCGCGGAAACTTTTGGAAGAAATATGAAGAAAATGGAAAAAAGCTATTGCATTTTCTTCCAAAGTATGCTATAATATTTATAGTAACAAAGTAAATTAAAACAAGATAAAGAAAGGAAGTAACAAACATGGCAAAGGCAGATTTTACAAGGAGTATCATCACGAACACGATTAGGGTAGCAGAGGTTAAGGTAGATAACGGAGCCGTTATTACGACAGAGTTATTACCTATCGTAAAGGTCGGCACAGCAAAGCTTTCACCTGAAAAGGCTTTAAAGATTGCTAAGGCTGAGTACAAAAACGTTATGGCCGTTGTAGTTCTCGGAATCGACAGCGTAGAAGAGGTTAGGGGAATGAGTTTCGAAACATTCATGGCCTACAGCGAACCAATCGAAAGACCAGCGTCTCAGAGAAAGTAAAACTAAACTTAAAACAAATTTGCTGACCTACCGGCATGACGGGGAGAAAAAATCTAAAGGAGAATTTAAAAATGAAAAAAGCAGGACAGGATTTCACACAGGTAGCAGAGAACGGTACACCATTCGAGAACGAGAGTTACGCATTAGCAACTCCTCAGCAGACAGCTGTTATTACGATGGACGACAACAAAGACTTTGTGGCTGACTTAACCAGCCGCGAGACGACATTCTGTAGTATGGTGGCCAACACGCCAGCCGAAAAGGCATTATTATTCAAAGCGATGAACAACCCTGAAAAACGTGTAGGCGACTGTATCAACATGACGATTGAGGCTAAAGACCTTTACTGTGAGGTCGTTACCTGTACCAATCAGCAGACGGGGCAGAGTGACGAGTGTCCGCGTATCGTTATCATCGACAAAGACGGAACGGGCTATCAGGCTGTATCTCTCGGCGTTTACAGCGCGATCAAAAAGATCATTCAGGTGTTCGGTGCACCTACATGGGAGGAACCCCTTCCCCTCGTTGTAAAGCAAATCACCAAAGGTGATAGAAAACTGCTTACATTCGACGTTGATTTTAAATAGGTAAGAAAGGAGAATGGGCGGCGAAATAATCGCCGCCCTATTTTCAATATGATTACAAGAAATGGGATTGTATACTCATTAAAGATAAGCCCATATATCATCAGAGTGGGTGACGTTACGTATTACTTCTCTAGTAAGAATCATTTAGAGAAGTTCACAGAAAAGCTTTATGAGAACCGCCATACTCTCAACACTTCTTTAAGTAGGCGGTTCAGTGTTTCCGTTGAGGTTCCTACCTTATGTGATATAGTGCTTTATAGCAAGGTAGAAACAAGAGGCTTCTACATCACGTGCAAAGGGGTAGAATACACATGCCTAAACAATATAATATTAAGTGGCGCGACTCTGACACAAAAAAGTTAGCAGCCGCCGTAAGGAGTTACAACGCTAAGAGAACGCGTCTTCTAAAACAAGTACCAGAGTTAGACGAATTTCTCCCTCCTAAAGCCTCCACAAAGGAGATTAGGGCAGGAGTAAAAACAAGAAGAGATTTAGAGAATGAGATAAAATCCTTAAAGCGATTTCTCAAAAAGGGAGCAGAGAAGCCGATCGTTACTAAAGAGGGAGTCAAGACTACCGCATACGAGAAGAAAGAACTTACCATTAAGATTAACGCGATCAATGCGCGTAGGAGAGCAGAACTTAAGAAAGCGGCTCCCTCTACCGAAAAGGGAACCATGCGAACGATTCGGGAGAATAACCTCTTACCTAAAAGGAAGGATTTGGAGAATATCTCAAAACGAGATTGGGCTAAGTTTGTAGAAAGCGTAGAGAAGCAGGCTAAAGACAGTTACTCATACGATAAGATACAGAGATATAAGGAAAATCTGCTCAAAGGATTAAACAACGCATTCGGCGAGAAAGGCAGAACCTTAATAGACTTAGCCTCTAAGATACCAGCTGAAACGCTAGTGGAAATGTATTACAACGACCCTGTATTACAGATAGACTTTATATACGACCCTCTGGAAATGGAAGTAATCATAGAGAGTATGGAAGAACATCTTAATGAATATCTTGACAGCATAGAGTAACTGTAGTACAGGGAGGTAAGTTGCATGGCATTATATACAGCGGATTTCGAAACAACTACCGACCACTTAGATTGTAGAGTTTGGGCTTATGGGATATGTGAGATTGGGAACCCTGACAACTTCATATATGGAAACGATATTAGCGGTTTCCTTAACTGGTGCAAGGAACAAGAATCAGTAACTACATACTTTCATAATCTCAAGTTCGACGGAGAATTTATACTGTGTTGGTTATTCGAACATGGATTTAAATTCGTAGAAGATAGAAGAGACTTAGATACAAATACATTCACAACGCTTATCAGTGACAAAGGTCAGTTCTACTCCATGGAAATATGCTGGTTCCGCAAGGGAAAGACTCGATGCGTAACCACTGTGTATGACTCCTTAAAGATACTACCCTTCAGCGTTGCGGATATTGCTAAAGGTTTTGGATTATCTATTAGCAAGCTTGAAATTGATTATGATGAGTTTAGAGAAGTAGGGCATATACTTACACCACATGAAATTGATTATTTAAGGAATGACGTTGATATCGTAGCAAGAGCGCTTAACACGTTGTTTGAACAAGGCTTAACCAAAATGACACAGGGTAGCAATGCTCTGTATGACTACAAACGTACCGTAGGCACAAAGAACTTTGCGAAATGGTTCCCTATCCCAGATTACGACGCAGACATCAGACAGTCATACAAGGGCGGATTTACATACCTAGCGGATAGATTTAAAGAGGTCGATCTGGAAGAAGGCATAGTCTTAGATGTAAATAGCCTTTATCCATCTGTAATGTATTACCAACCTTTACCATACGGAGAGGGGATTTACTTTAAAGGTAAGTACAAGGAAGATAAGCTTTACAATCTTTACATACAGATGATAACGTGTCAGTTTGAACTTAAGCCTAACCACATACCAACTATTCAGCTTAAAAATAACCTTTCATTTATTCCGACTGAATATCTAAAGTCAAGTGATGGTGAAGATGTTACATTATGCTTAACCAGCGTAGACTTAGAGTTATTCTTTGAACATTACGATGTGTTCAACATAACATATCATAGCGGCTGGAAGTTTAAGTCAACAGTAGGATTGTTCAAAGATTACATCGACAAGTGGAACACCATTAAAGTAGAAAGCACAAAGAGCGGTAACTGGGCTATGCGTTCTCTAGCCAAACTTATGCTCAATGCATTGTACGGTAAGTTCGCGTTGAACCCACACGTTCAGTCTAAAATACCTTTCTACCATGATGGAATCATTAAGTATAAGTTAGGAAAGGAAGAAACGAGAGACCCAATTTACATACCTGTAGGAACTTTCATCACCGCATGGGCTAGGTACAAAACAATCAGTTCGGCTCAGAAAGTTTATGATCGGTTCGTTTACGCAGACACAGACAGCTTACACTTAACAGGAACGGAGATTCCGGCAGAGTTAGAGATCGATGCAACAAAGCTAGGAGCATGGAAACACGAAAGTACATTCAGTCGGGCTAGATTTATCCGGCAGAAAAGCTATATTGAGGAAATCAACGGAAAGTTACACATCACCTGTGCAGGTATGCCAGAAAGATGTTACGAACACGTTACATGGGATAACTTTAGAAGTGGAAGTGTTTACAGCGGAAAGTTAGGCATGCAACACGTTCATGGAGGAATTGTCCTGAACGACATTCCATTCACGATTAAGAAAGGAGCATAAAATGGAATTGACATGGTTTTGTGCAGGAGTTATAACAGCTAATATTCTTTGGGTTTATATTTTGGTAAGAAAGAGTTGACAAACAGAATAAAGTATGGTAGCATATACATGAAGGTTACATAGTTTAGTTGACTAGGAATGTTGGACGCTACGGGGTGAAATCCGCTGACATTACCGTTCGGGATAGCACCTGTGGTCAGCGAGTATGTAACCTTTTTAAATGGAGGTGAAGCAATGAAATATGGTGCTCCGTATTGGAACATTAAAGACATCTTACCTTATCAGCGCAATTTCAACTTTATAAACGGTGAACGTTCGATCGGTAAGACATACACAGCGGAAGGCTACTTCATTGAAAGAGCATTAAACAACGGTGAAGAATTTGTCTATATATGCAGGACTCAGGAGGAAAAGAAAGGCGGCATACTTGAAAAGTCATTCGCTAAAGTCCTAGCGTGCGAGTTTCCGAACCAGCCTATTAAGAGCACTACTGAGGTGATGGAGTTAATCATAGAAGATGAGAACGGAGACGTGATCGAGAAGAAAACTCTAGGTTACTGCCTTGCATTATCAGAAGCAGTTAAGATTAAGAAAAGATCATTCCCCTTCGTAAGATGGCTTATGTTCGACGAGTATATGCTGGAAGAGAAACAGCGCGCCAGCTACGTAAACGGCTGGAAAGAACCTGACCTATTACTATCGATATATCACACGATCGACAGAGAAAGGGACTACGTTATTTGCTTCATGTTTGGTAACAACACATCGTTCTATAACCCTTATCATATGCACTCAGCGTTTAATATCCCATATATCGAAAAAGGTGGGATATGGTATAATGAAAACGTATTGTTTCAATGGGCAGAGAGTACAGAGGAGCTAAAGGATAAGAAAAGCAAGTGTAAGTTCCTTAAGATGATCGACAAGACCGACTATGGACAGTACGCAAAACATGGCGACTACGTGGACGACAACATTAACTTTATTGGAGATAGAACGGGCAACTCCAGACACTTGTTTACATTTGAATATGAGAAAGAGATTTACGGAGTATGGCAGGATATGAAGTTAGGGTTAGTCTTCATTGATAGCAAGTATGATAAATCATGCACACTTAACTATGCCTTAACCATCGACGACCACAAGGAAAATACGATGTTTACTCGGAGCAAATCAGACACGTTGCTTATGTGGCTGGGTAAAATGTTCAAGTTAGGTAACGTCAGATATACGAGCATGAGAGTGAAGGTTAAAGCGGAACAGGCTATAAAGCTTATACTTTAGGAGGTAGCTTATGAACATAAAGCTAGATGATGTTATCGTAGATGCAGAACCGATGCGATATGCACAGTGGCATAGTCGCGACAAAGAGTATTGCGGTAGTAATGACGAATACGATGTTTATTTCATGGGAGGAAAATTTTATTATGCAGAAGCAGATGATCCATTTCAATTTTGAACCTAGTAACATAAAGACTATGCTTACGCCGTGGCGAGTGAGTTAAACAATCTCATTGATGGAAAGGCTGAACCTATGTACGATCATGTAGGAGTATGGCATATAATGATTATGTTTAACAAAGTTGATATTAAGTTTAATAAGGATTTATGTAAGTGTTTTTATTATAAAATATGTCCTTCCATTGCAGCTAATATGATGGTAGAAAGCATTATTAAAGAAATTACAAACTATGTATTTAAAGGAGAAAAGAAATGAAACTTAGTAAAGCTAAATGCGAATATGTTGTAGATAGAATAGAAGAATTAAGAAATGTGAAAGGTGGGTTTATTACTTTAACAGAAAAAGTTAGGTTTGTGTTTGATAATCCCTATATAAATGAACATTTATATAATGAAGCATTAACCACACTAACGATGAACGAACCAGTCGATGCTCTTATTGAAGCTATTCTTAAACAAATAGACAATAAATGGTTAAACTTAACATTTAAAAAATGACATTTTAATCCACACACTTTTCCGCTTAACACAGTAAGTTAGACAAGAGAACATTCTAAGGAGGTAAGGAAATGAATAAAATGACAATTACATTGCTTGTCAACGCAATAGAGATAGAGAACGCGGATTATGCAATTAAAAGACAAATAAAGCACATGGAAAATTGCGGAGACATAGCTACTATGCAGATGGCAAGAAAGATTAAGGTTATTAGCCTCAAGGGAGATACGTCCCCACTCTATCACTTAATTTACCTCGCATCTTTCGATCAAGGCAATATAATCATTAACTAACTCTTCCGCTTCACCATAACCCACACACACGCACACACACCACAACCCGGTTGCTTAATCTTAAGAGCCGGGTTTGTTAAATAAAATAG
>ERZ860009.570-NODE-570-length-16064-cov-1.713661_pt1 | contig 16064 bp, 21 predicted proteins | sample MGYA00510114_ERZ860009 | MGnify/ENA primary metagenome ERZ860009 (study PRJEB30046, sample SAMN00715177) | human gut metagenome | study: EMG produced TPA metagenomics assembly of the A metagenome-wide association study of gut microbiota in type 2... | reverse complement strand
ACTTACATGGTGCAATGCGCCGACTGCTTGGTGGCAGTGTATAATAATGATCCGCAGAGAGCGGGTAGCATACGGGTAGCAATGCGGATTGCAAAGACCCGCAGACTGCCGCTTGTGCTGATTCATCCAAATACGGGGAAAATTAGTAGAATAGGTAATAAAAGTATATCGCAAATAGATATGACTATTACTATAAGAAGTAAAAAGGATGGCTGTGGTGGAACTAAGACCACCACAGCCATCCTTTATAGTGTGCTAACCATTATAGATGCCATCCAGCAGCTTCTGTGCGCAGAGATAAAAATCTTCGATACATTCCGTCTATTGACAATAATTCCTCGTGTGTTCCTCTTTGAATAATCCGTCCATGGTCTATTACAATAATCTGGTCGGCGTTTCGGACGGTGCTCAGGCGGTGGGCAATCGAGATCAAGGTCTTATCCTTTGTCAACTCCTGGATGGCAGATAAAAGCGCCTGCTCATTCTCCGGGTCCACGCTGGAAGTCGCTTCGTCCAGAATGATGATGGGAGCATCTTTCAAAATGGCCCTGGCGATGGAAATACGCTGCTTTTCTCCTCCGGAGAGAGTGGAGCCGCCCTCTCCGATGATTGTGTCGTATCCTTCAGGGAGGGACAAAATGAAGTCGTGGCAGCAGGCCCGTTTTGCGGCCGCTATCACCTGCTCACGGGTGGCTTCCGGCCGGCCAAACCGGATGTTGTTTTCCACAGAGTCGTGAAAGAGGTACACATTCTGAAAGACCATGCTGATGTATTCCAGCACGCTGTCCGCAGTATAATCCCGCACATCTTTTCCGCCAATCCGAACGGTCCCTTCCTGCACATCCCAAAAGCGGGCAATCAGATTGCAGAGTGTGGTCTTGCCGCTGCCGGAGGGTCCTACAATCGCGCAGGTGGTGTGCTCCGGGATTTCCAGCGAAATGTCATGAATCACCCGGCGGTCCCCATAGCCAAATGAGATATGTTCCAGAGAAATATCATAGTGGGACACAACCAGTTTCTCCGAGTTGGTATCCATCTTTGGAATGTCGGTGACCTCCTCCAGCCGGTCCAGTTCCGTATTGATCTTCTTGCTCAAAAAGGCGCTGTTGCCCATCGTCTCCAAGTCGGAATAGACTGTGAAAGCGCAGAACAGGAAAGTCAAGCAATAAGGCAGGCTGATCTGCCCTGCCAGATACAGCAGAGCCGCCGCCGCAATCAGCACACAGCTCATGAGCTTAAAGGTCACCCCATAGAAACGGAGGACGCCAGCCGTAGCCTTTTCCTGGCCGTAGTCCGCATCCCATTTTTCCTGGAACGCAGCGCGGACTTCCCGCTGTCCTTCGTCACCTTTAGAGAAAGAACGCAGCACCGAAATACCCCGTATGTATTCCATCACCTTACCGACCAGATGCTCTTGGGCCTCTTGGTAAATAGGGGCATATTGGGCGGCACGAAGCCTCACCCAGCGGAGAACCAGCATCCCAAGCGCCAGCCCCACAAGGCTCAATCCCGCAATCACCGGGCTGAAAAAGAACATCATCACGGACATCAGCACAGCCATGGCCACACCGCTGGTCATCTGCTCAATCGCCAGCATGGAGTACCCCTCCAAATCGGCAATCGTGGTGGTGAGCATGGCCTGAATGGTGCCCAGATTTTGTTCTGAGAAATATCCCATGGGTGCCTGTTTCAGCCGTTCTCCAATCTCCAGCCGGTAGTCCCGGAAAATGTCATAGCCAGATCCGCTCATGGTACGGTCATACATCCACTGGAAAAAGAAGCGGCCCAGTACACTGCCCAGAATTACGCCAAAAGCCTGCCCGATGATGACCGGAGAGAGTCCATCCAGATGGAGCAGAATCCAGAATACACCGAACATCATAAACCCGTTGAAGAATGATTTCAGAATATTGCAGACAATCCCTGCCACGATTTTTCCCCGGCTGTTTCCCGCAATTTTAAAGATACGGCGAATCATTTCAAACATCTTCTACACCTCCTTCCGTAGAGCCGGCGTAGTCCTGCCACATTTTCCGGTAAAGGGGGCAGTTCTCCAGAAGCTCCTCCTGAATGCCCCGGCCCACAATCTCGCCATTGGCAACAACCAATATCTGGTCGGCATTGCGGATCGTATTCAGCCGGTGGGCCACGACAATCAGAGACTTTCCCGCCACCAGCTTACTGATAGCCTGCTGGATCAGCGCCTCGTTCTCGGGATCGGCATAGGCGGTCGCCTCGTCCAAAATGATGACGGACGCCTGCTTGAGCATGGCCCGCGCAATGGTGATGCGCTGCCGCTCTCCGCCGGAGAGGCGGTCCCCGGCATCACCGGCCATGGTATCATAGCCCTGCTCTAACTGCATGATAAAGTCGTGGCAGTTGGCAGCCTTGGCCGCAGCCTCTACTTCCCCGTCGCTGGCATTAGGGTTTCCCATGCGGATGTTTTCCCGAATGGATTTATCAAAGAGAAAATTGTCCTGGGCTACATAGCTGATCTCGCCCATGAGCTGCCCGAACGGAATGTTGCGAATATCCTGCCCGCCAAAGCGGACTGTACCGGAGGTTACATCCCAGAAGCCGGCCATCAGCTTGGCAATCGTAGACTTCCCGGAGCCGGATGGACCGACTATGGCGGTCATGGTACCGGGCTGTGTCTGGAATGAGATACCGTGGAGAACTTCGGCTTCATTGTAAGCAAAATGGACATCCTCAAATTGATAACGCCGCTCCCCAAGCTCTGCGGGCTTTGTGGGGCGGACAAGTTCCGGTGTTTTCAAAAAGGCGGTGACCTGTTCCAGATTGCCCTTGATCATGCTGACCTGCTCCATGGCTTCGGATACCTTCATCAGAGGCGCAATAAACCCCAGAGGCACCACCAAGGCCACCAGAAAGACAGGGAGAGAAAGACTTCCCTCCATGTAGAGCCACGCTCCCACTGGAAGGGTCCCCAGAAGCGTAGAAGGGAGGACTGCCCGGGCCGCCGCGTTCCAAAGCCAGCACTGGCTCCACCATGCCATGGTGGAATCGTGGAAATAGCGGACAGAATCAGCATACTTTCCATAGGAAGCTGCGGATCGGTTGAACGCCTTGATGACCTGAATACCGTTGACATACTCCACCAAGGCACTGTTCATCTCGTTGGCAGATCGCATATAGTTCTCCATGCGGGGCCCATATCCCCGCATCATGGCGGCAAAAAAGAGGGTGCCCAGCGGAATTGTCACCAGTGCGGCCAGCCCCATCCGCCAGTCCAGCAGGAAAATCAGAAGAATACTGCATAGGGGTGCGGCGATGTTGGATGGCAGTTCCGGCATGAAATGGGCCATGGAGTCCTCCAACTTCGCCACATTGTCCACGATCAGATTTTTGAAAGCCCGGTAGGTGTTTCCAGCATGACGCCCATGGGGACCTTCGCCATCCGGTCTGTAATGGCCTCCCGGATATTTTTCAGTATGGTAAAGGAAATTTTGTGGGACATCAGGGAGGACCGCCAGGTAAGCAGCATTTTTATGATCTGGCAAACTGCGGCGCCTCCGCAGAGAAACAATACCAGCGTGGGCGTTGCAGTCCCCCGGTACAAGGCGTCCGCGAGGACAGCCACCATTAAAAATGGGCCCATGCCAAAGAGTTCTCCCAAAACAGCCAGGAAGATGGAGAGGAGCATTTTACCGTTGTTTTCTCCCACGAAAGCAAAGAGCTGCCGAATCGTTCCCGGTTCTTTCGACTTCATAACCAGCCTCCTTTCAGGCCACAAAAAATGCAAGGAGGGTATTGCAATTTCAAGTGCCCTGTGCTAAAATCTGAATTACATCGTAATATTACAGTGTAATTTTAGTATAGGACGGAGGGACAGCGAATGTCAAGAGACTTTCAGCAGACACACGAAAATCTTTTGCTCTGCGCCCAAAAGCACTTTCTGGAATATGGCTTTGAGCGGGCCAGCATCCGGGAGATCTGCAAGGACGCCCATGTGACTAACGGAGCTTTTTATAACCACTTTGACGATAAGGAAGCCCTGTTCGGCGCGCTGGTGGAGCCTGTTGTCCAGGAGGTCAAGGCCATCTATGAGGCGTCGGTAAATGAGCACATGGAACTGGCAAAGACGGATGACTTGAAATCCCTCTGGAAACTGTCGGAGGAAACGCTGTCGGTCATTATCGAATACATCTATGAGCATTTTGATGTATTCCGGCTGCTTCTCATGCGGGCGGAGGGCACGCGGTATTCCTCCTTTTTGGATGATGTTGTCTGTCTGGAAACCCGGGTCACGCTGAAGTTCTTTGCAGAATTGAAATCTCGGGGCATCCAGGTCCGCGAATTGGCGGAAGAGGAGTGGCATATTCTGCTCCATGCGTATTTTGCGTCCCTGGCTGAAGTGGTCATGCACAACTTCCCCAAGGAGGCCGCGCTGAAATATGTTCACACGCTTGTCTCTTTTTTCAACTCCGGATGGCAGACAGTTTTGGGGATCTGATCCCCAAAATTTTTGCGCAATAGTTAGCATCTACTAACTAAGTGATGTGGAGGTGAAACCGCAGCGTCCCCTTTGCACGGGGTTTTGCAACACTTAATTCTTTTCAGAAAGGACATATTCAAAAATGGAAAACACAAAGAAGCTCACAGGTAAAGACCTAATCAATGTCGGCATTTACACAGCCATGACCCTCGTTATTTTCTTTGTTGTCGGCCTGCTTACTGCGCTGCCGGTGGTCTACCCGTTCCTGTTCATAATTTGGCCTATCGTCTGCGGCATTCCTATGATGCTCTACTATACCAAGATTCAGAAGTTTGGTATGCTGACCATCACAGGTATCATCGGCGGCATCTTTTTCTATCTGATCGGCTATGGCTGGATCGGCCTGCTCGGCTGGGTGCTCGGCGGCATCCTGAGTGATGTTGTGCTCAAAATCGGCGGCTATCAGAAATTCAAGGTCACTGTTCTGAGCTACGCCTGCTTTTGCCTTGGCATCATGGGCTGCCCCGCCAACCTTTGGTTTGCCGGCGAAGCGTATTGGGAAAACATCCACACCTCCATGGGCGATCAGTACGCAAACACCTTGCAATCCCTGATGCCCTCCTGGATGCTGTATGTGGGCTTTGCGCTGCTGTTTGTGGGCGGTATTCTGGGCGCGCTGCTGGGTCATAAAATGCTGAAAAAACACTTTGAGAGAGCTGGAATTGTGTAATGGAGCAGCTTCAAGCGGTTGTTGAAAACAGAACAGGCTTTTGCTTGGACCCACGAACCAAGCTGTTGCTGATGGCCGTTGTCGCTACCGCAGAATTTCTATATAGCCACACCGCCTTTATGATCGCGGTGGCGATGATTCCCTTTGTCCTGCTGCTGACTAACCGGCAGTATAAGACGGCAACGGTGTTCTTCTGCCTGTTCGCAGCGGGGCTGTTTGTGCAGGCTATCCAGAACTCCGTCCAGTTTCCCATGATCGTCAATATGCTGGTAGTCCTGTTGGTGGGACTGGTCCTGCGGCTGTTTCCGGCCTTTGTGATGGGGGCCTACATCATCAAATCCACCACGGCCAGCGAGTGCATTACTGCGCTGGGTCGGATGCACATTGGGCGGCAGATCACCATTCCGCTCTCCGTCCTGTTTCGCTTTATCCCTACCATGCAGGAGGAGTCGGCCGCCATCAAGGACGCCATGCGGATGCGGGAGGTCCAGTTCGGGACAAAGAAATTCTGGCAAAACCCCGCCGCCCTGATTGAATACCGTTTTATTCCCCTGATGATCTCGGTGGTCAAAATCGGGGATGATCTCTCCGCGGCGGCCCTGACCCGCGGCCTGGATAACCCGGTCCGGCGCACCAATATCACAAAGGTCGGTTTTACTGGCTGGGATCTGCTGGCGGTGCTGATTGCCGGAGCCGCACTGCTCTCCACATACTTTTTCAGTCCGTGGTAAGGAGGTGATACCGTGATCGAATTGAAAGATGTTTCCTTTACTTATGAGAGCGGAGAAACCCAAAATAACCTGAACCATATCAATCTGACAATCCAGGATGGCGAAACCATCCTGCTCTGCGGAGAGTCCGGCTGCGGCAAGACGACGCTGACCCGGCTGATCAACGGCCTGATCCCGCATTATTACGGCGGGAAGCTGACCGGGCAAGTCCTTTTAGACGGGAAAGAGTTAAAAGACTATCCTCTTTATCAAATCGGTCAACGGGTAGGGTCTGTATTCCAAAACCCAAGGACGCAATTCTACAATGTAGATACGACCAGCGAGATCGTTTTCGGGTGTGAAAACATGGCCCTGCCGGTCCCAGAGATGCGGGAGCGTCTGGAGGAGACTGTCCACAGCCTCAAGCTGGAAAAACTGCTGAATCGGAGCTTGTTTGCTCTGTCCGGTGGAGAAAAGCAGAAAATCGCCTGCGCCTCTGCCGATGCAATCCACCCGGACATCTTTGTACTGGACGAGCCATCCTCCAACCTGGATATTGCCACCATCGAAGATTTAATTGGCGTGATCCGGCACTGGCAGTCTGAGAAAAAGACCGTGATCGTCGCGGAACACCGGCTTTATTATCTCGTTCCCTACGCAGATCGAATTCTCTACATGACGCACGGAAGTATTACGCAGGAGTTTACCAAAGCAGAGTTTCAAAAATTACTGCCTGATGAATTACAGGGAATGGGCTACGGGCACTGGACCCATTCCACCTGCCTCCAGAGGCCTCGCCCAAGCCTTCCGCCCCGCAATTACATATCAAGGGGTTCCAGTTCTCCTATGAAAAGCACGGCCCCCTCAATGTGGATATTCCAGACCTGATCCTGCCCCAAGGGGAGATCATCGGCATTATCGGAAACAACGGCGCGGGAAAATCTACCTTCGCCCGGTGTCTGTGCGGTCTGGATAAGAAGGCGAAAGGTGTGCTTGAAATGGATGGGGCCTCCTATGACGCAAAGCAGCGCAGGCACATTTCCTACATGGTCATGCAGGATGTAAACCACCAGTTGTTCACGGAAGATGTGCTGGATGAACTGCTGCTCAGTATGGACATCGAGGACGAGAAAGCGGACACGGCCCACGCCAGTGAGATTCTGGACAGTTTGGATCTGTTGGACAAGGTAAAGCTGCATCCCATGTCCCTGTCCGGCGGAGAAAAACAGAGGGTGGCGATTGGCAGTGCAATAGCATCAGACAAAAAGCTCTTGATATTCGACGAGCCTACCAGCGGATTGGATTACCGGCATATGCTGGAGGTATCGGACAACTTAAACCGCCTGAAAGAGATGGGAAAGAGCCTGTTTCTGATTACACATGACCCCGAGCTTATTTACAAATGCTGCACCTATCTGTTGTTCATTCAGGGAAGCAAGGTGCTGTGGCATCGGCCGATGGATGGGAAAGCTGTAGAGCTCTTGCGGACTTTCTTCTCCCACGAGCAAGAAACAGGTGCGGTCAATGCTTCCTGATAAAAAACTGCACGCTTCCGGCGAGGACTATCTGGAGGCTGTGTTGGTACTCCAGAAAAAGAAAGGCATGGTACGCTCTGTGGATGTGGCCCGGTATATGGAGGTGTCTAAGCCCAGCGTGTGCCATGCGGTAGCTACCTTGAAGGCGGGTGGCTTCCTCACCATGGATGAGGATTTCTTCCTCCGCTTGACCGATATAGGCCGCGAAGTAGCGGAGCAGACCTACGAGAAACATTGCTTCTTCACTCGCCTGCTGGTGGAAGCCGGTGTAGAGCCCAAAACCGCCGAACAGGAGGCCTGCTGCATGGAGCATGTGATTAGCGAGAATAGCTTTCGGCATCTAAAGCAAAGTATGGACAAAAAGAAATAGTCGCGGGAGGTGAAGCTGTTGACGGGGGTAGCTGTACTGCAATATGGGAATTTGCGTATTGACCCCAATGAACGCAGGGTCTATATAAATGAACAATTTGTGGAGTTGACCACAATGGAGTTCAATATCTTATACTATCTGGCTTTGCATCCCGGCTGGACCTTTACCCGGGAGCAGCTTTACCGATATGCGATGTCCGATGATTTTGCCTCTGGCCCTGAAAGCGTTACCAGCAGGATCTACAAGATACGGAAAAAACTAAATATCAATGCGATTCAAACGGTACACGGATACGGTTATCGCTTTGAGAAGTAGAAGTAAAAGGGAGCGGCCTTTGTTGATCAATGAAGGTTGCTCCCTTTTGCCATGTTGAAAATTGGAATTAAAATGGAAAAAGTGAAAACTCAGTCAGAATTTGGTCAGATTTACCGAATACAATGGAGATAAATTCTAACCATATAGGCGACTTTGAAAAACGGGAGGAATGTGTATGAAAACTAAAAATCGAAATAGCAGAGGGAATTTCAAGTTGCGTTAGGCGGTCTTATTCTTAAATGAATGAGGCCGCCTTTTCTTTTAATTCCCGACAAAATTCTACAAAAAAATCAAATTACTGAACCTGGATCATTGGCAGACCTGCTGCCCGCTCTAATGGACAATGCAGGTTCGTGTGCAAAGTGCGGTTCAGATGGCAAGGAGCCAAATGCGCATGGAGAATTTGAAACCCATGCACATAAAAAGGTTCGTCGCCCATCTGCTTACATTTCGACACACAGTTTACTATCGAATATGGTTCTTCTGCCGCCCTTTTCGGAGGACAGGGCGGGAACATCACAAGACAAGCGACAAGCCTCCTCCTGCGGGCGTCGGAAGTCGTGACGGACTTCTTTATGTGTATCACACAGCCGATTGCTCACCTTTGTGGTGCGTGGCCGGCTGTGTTGTTTTATATAGAACACAAAGACGCCCATTAGTTCGGTGCCGGTCCCCTCCAAATGTTCAAGATTCCCAAAAATTCTTGAACGATTTGGAGGACAAGACCATGCGGTATCGAAATAATGGACAGATAGAGGAAGAACTACAAATCAGATTTACAGGTTACTTAATCCAGGCAGTAAAACGCACACGGCGCGATTACCTGAACATGCTCAACCAATACAGCAACAGTGAAATACTGACCGATACAACCTATACCACAGGACAGACTTTGGAACAAGAGGTTACAGAGCACCTTCCTCTATGGGATGTGATCGAAAGTAATGCGCTCTTCTATGCCCTCAAGCGGTTGAATGAACGCGAGCGGTATGTGTTCCTGGCGCATGTTTTGGACAACTGCCCTTTTGACTTGATTGGTGTAAGACTGGGCCTGACTTATAAAGGTGCAGCCGCAGTCTATTACCGTGCTGTTCAAAAGTTGAGAAAAAGTATTGAGGGGGTGGAAAAACATGATATTTGAACAACTGTTGTTTCAGGCAAAGGAAGGTGATCTGGAGTCAATTACCGATATTTTGAATATGTATCGGCCCTTACTGCTCAAATATTCTGTAATTGACGGCCGGCTGGATGAGGATCTATACCAGGAGCAGTGCATTACATTGATGCGAGCCATCAAACTGTTCCGAATTTGAATTTATGAGAAAGGCTCCGAGACCTTTTGATCTCGGGGCCTTTCCCGTGGATTCAAACAGGATGTACTAAGAGGAAAAAAACAAGCGCACAGTAGTAGTTGGATGCTGCTGTGCGCTTATTCCGACATAACCTGTGGGCCTCACCCGAAAAGGTGAGGCCACACTGCGGTAAAACTTATCCTACCACGATTTCCTTTTTACCAGATCGCTCCGAAAAGAATCTCTGCAAAATGCTTATTGCAATTTTATTGCTCCTCTCCAGCGGCAGCCTTATCATAGTAGTAGATATAGGCGTTGTAATCCCGAAACCGAGTGATCAGCCGAATCCGGATGTACAAATGTGCCGTTTCAGAATAGAGGTTAAATTCAGTCGGATCACTGGTAGTCCCGGCATATCGGCAGAAGCGTTTCATGGTTTCCAGCGTCTTAAAGGCCGGCAACTTGAATAGGGCATTTTGAAACTCATCGATTTCTTTTACCAGCTCTGGCGCGTCTTTTTGCCGCTCTCATTGTGCCAGGTTGTCCACCAGCGGTATCCATCGTAATCCGAACGGGAATAAGCAAGTTCGCTGACAGGGCGTTCGATGAGCTGCATTGGAGGCTTGTAGGTGTGCTTGAACACTTCTGAAAAAGTGCAGTTCTGCACCAGATAACAGGTGGACTTTTCTGCGCTTTTCTTCAGATGTCCAGACTTGACGGCATCCCACTCCGCAAGGGGCAGGGGCGTATGGGCGGCATCCCGAAGGGCCTCATCCATGCCGCAGGCTTCACAGATCTGCACATCCGCATAGCGGCTGAGGGCATTGACCATCAGGTGGGCTGCCAGAGGAGAGCCACACCGCAGGCATTTGGGAGGGGCCCTGCATCGCCATGAGCATAAAGCTTTTTGTCTTGCTTCCAAGCGGCTTCCAGTAATTCTTTGGGGTATAATTTGATTTTCATGGTAATGTCTCCTGATTTTGAATTTATGTTCAAAATTATATCGAGGTCTTCCCCCTGCTTCATAAATTGTTCAATCTATGCAACAGATTCGCTCATCGAAAAAAGAGTTCGCAGAGTTGCAGCCAGTTCTGTGCGGTTTTTGCAGGGGAGGCGATGACTGACGCCACAGTTATGCCCTTCTGAATTCATTTTGCAGATGGTGACACTCAACGCAGAGCCGTCGTGGCAGATCCACATCCGTCTGCCAGCAGCCGGGTCTTCTGCCACAATCCAGAGCGGGCGCTGGCGGGTCATATAAGACTGATTGGCAGCCTTCCACCCGCTGTAATCAGAGTAGTGGAAGCCTGGAGCATCTAATTTGCGTTGGTTTAGCGCCAAATAGACTTCCTTGTACTTCATGCGCTGCGCCTCCCTTCCTGCAACGATAGATATTCAGCGTATCCCTCCGGGTCCAGTTCACGCAGGCGGTCTGCCCGGAAGCGGTACTCTGGATACTCACAGTAACCACTGCGCTGCGTTGCCCCGGTAGGGATAGCCAATCCGTGGCGGATCAGCCAGACCGGGAAATCGGCATCGCCATTGGTATCGATGAACGCGCAGTCTTTCCCCCGTTCCCCGTCCAGATTGACCGTCAGAGAGGCCCAGGGCTCCGCATAGCCATTTTCCCATGTGTGCATGGCAATCGCCAGGTTGCCGTCCATATAGGCAGATACCTTTAGCTGTATGGGATGTGTGGAGCCGTACTTTTCATAAGGGAAGGTAATAGGCCCTTGCCTACCCATGGCCGGCATTGGCCTTTGGGCCGGAGCTGTACTGATGTTTGGCGTCAGATCCAGTTCCCAGCATATAGCGAGAATATCAGAATCGTCCACACGGTAGTTATATTTTTTGGCATACTTGGGGTGGAAGAGAAGCTGACCGTTCTCCACAACAAATTTGCCTTCCTTGGTGCCATAGGTGTACTGGCGGCCATCCAGAAGATGTTGCACCTTTTTGGCGTCCGCTTTGATCTTTCCTTTGTCGTACCATGTGGTGTACTGCACCGCAACCTCAAGATTAGGGTTTGAATGAAAGCGGGTTTCTAAAAACTGCAGGACACGCCCGCAGACTGCCGCCCGCTGTTCGACGGTTTGGGCTAAATTAAAGGACAGTGTGAAATACGAATAGTCACGCCCGGACAACCCATAGCCGTGAAGTGTATTGCTGAAGTCGTTGCACCAGAAAAACAATTCCCAACGGGAACTTCCATAAGGCGCCGGATCTTCGGATTCATACTGATAGCAGATAAACTCCCTGGCAATGGCCGCCATGACAGAGGCCATCACAGCGTTTTTTGACTCAGCTGCCCGTTTGATCCTGCGGTGCGCCTCGTCAGGGCCGTCATCGCAAATCTGACGGTTTGCCTCCCGCTGCTCTGGGGTGTAGACATATTGGAGTCTAAGCGAATGGACATCTTCCCGGGCATAACCCCGGTCAATCCATTTTGCGCTGGAACTTTTGACAGAAGATTTGTCATGTAATATATTCATGGTGATTCTCCTTTTTGATTTGATGTAAATGCTTGTCGATAACTCGGCGAAGGCAGTCAATGAAAATTTTCATCGCAGTGACGGCCGGCCCCGCCATATTCCAGCAGGGCATAGCCGATACACCGGGCCGTCTCGCCCAAAGTGTTTTTCACGGCTTCTTCCACCACATCATCCGTATCTGGGCACTCCTGTTCGTTGTTAAGGCGTGTCAGCTCGTGGTGCAGCTCTTTCATCTGCTCTGGCGTTACCGGCTGGTCAGTTTGGACCAGTACATCAGCAAAGTCGCCGCAGCCATCAACATTCAATTCTCGGATCAGCAATACTCCCATAAACGATCCTCCTTCAACGGTCCTCGTGCCAATCATAAAGCAAAAGGTCATGGCTGGAGGCATTCGGCTGGAGGACTGCCGCCCGAAAACGATAATTTGTAAATACAAAGCCAGTGGGTTTGTGCTGTACTGGACGGCAAGAATGTGATACTCCCGACCCATCCAGTCGGCAGATTCCAGGACCTGTTCGGTTTATTCCCAAAATCAAGGGCAAAAATCCAGTTATCCTGACAGCTGCTCGGGTCAGAGTAAGGCTCCCCGCTCGGCAGGAACAGAAGCTTTTGTTTCATATCTTCATAACTGTGGACCCCCGGGTGTTTATTCAAGAACGCTTGTGCCAGTTGTTCCCTAAAGGTATAGAAGGGGATGAATGGCTTTTTTCCCTCGAAGTCCCCGTTTCCATCCAGAGCGATCACCTGCCCATCCGAGATGATCTCGATGATAACATCCTTTCGGATGCGGCAATCATTTTGATAATCATCCGGGGTAGAAGTGTACCATGTGCCATCAACTGTATCACGGTTGCAGTAGTAATAGGGCTGGTTTACAGATTGGAACACATCCTTGCAGAAGCCTGTGTCTTCAAACAGAAAAGTGAGCTGGATCGTTTTCATTCGAGTTCCCTCCGTAGTAATAATCATAGATTTTTCTTAGACCGCACCGTATTTTGGCTTTGGTAGGACTGCCGGTGGCGATTCTCTGACCAGAGCCAAACGCTGGCCCGAAAAACCAAATTTCGTAGTGGGTGCAGAGATGCCGCCCTTTTGTGTGGGCGCTTGAAACCGACCACATATAGGCGTCGCCGGACACCGTAAACTCCTTGGGATAGCAATATTCCCGCATTCCATCCGGCGAGAAATCATCCAGCGCCGCGGCATTCCCGGAACGGGGGTCTGCTTGCGGCTGAACGACCTCCCGGAGCCAGAGAAGAAAAGAAGGCTCCCCGGCGCTCATACCGATTCCTCCGGCTTGCCGGCCTTTTCATAGTAGACCTTGCGAGTGCCGGCGCCGCGAACTTGGAAGATAAAACCGGGCACCATCTCAGCCAGCTTGTCAGCATACATTTTGGCGCGGCCACAATCTGGGATCAGCGTAGCATAAACCAGGCCGACTCCAACTTTTCCTTCATGCAAATTTATAGCGCCATAACAGCGGGCTCCAATTTTCTTCCCATAGACGATATAGTTCATCGCTTCCCGCCCTTTCTGTTAATACCAGATGAAAGTCTGGCCGCATAATACCTGAATACGGTCCATAATGGCATCAACTTTCTTTTCGGAGAGGGGAACATCTGCATTATTCCAGTGCCGAATCAATTCTTCCAGTGTACGGTCTGGAGCTGATACACAGAAATCACAGCAAAAGTTATAGAGCGGCTGCCCGGTATAGGCTTCAAAGACGCTTTCAGTACCATCAGCAATCCGCTGTCTCTGGTTCCCACTGTAGTTGATACGGCCTAAATAGGCGGTACCATAGCGTTCACGGTAGGCATTGATGATTTTGCGGTTTAAGTCATTGTAAGTATCATCGGCTTCATCAATCCTGAGATACCCTTCACGAGCGAGGGCATACTCCCGCTGCACTTGCAGGTAGTAGGAGAGGGCGTCCATGGGTTTCGGATCATGCGTGGGATGTTTTAGTTTCATCAAAAAATCCTCCTAAAAAACAAGGGACCGGCAAACAGCAAATGCGCTGTTTGTCGATCCCTTTGTGATAGTGTCCCTTGCCAAATAGCAAGGCATTTGTCAAATAAGAAAAAGTGTAGAGTTTTATTTCTGTGGAGCAACATTGAAAGTATCAATGATACAATACTGGCAGATCAATCAGAAAAATCTTTTAGGTGCTGAATGATCCATGCTTGCAGCTCGTGTTCTCCCGCACTGCCATTTGCAATAGAGATAAACATATCCGCAAGTTCGCCGGGCTTCAGTTCAAGAACATAGCCGTTCCATTTCAGCAGCAACTGCGTCATCATTGCGCCAATCCGTTTGTTACCATCAAGAAAGGCATGATTGGAGGCCAGTCCAAACCCTATTCTGGCTATTTTCGCAAGGTCCGTTTCAAAAAGATCAAAACCGGCAAAGGTTTGCAACGGAGCATTGACTGCGGCTTCCAGACTATTTCGGTCCCGAATACCGTCCAACCCACCTGAAGCTTTGATGATCCTGCTATGGACGGCGATAACATCTTCAACCGTCACCCAAATCATTCCGCCATCCTCTTATAGTCATCAGCGAAAGAACTTAAAACCGCATCGGTATCCGCCAACATCTGCTCCCTTGAAATTTCTGCAGATGGTGTGTTAAGAGTTAAGGGAAACGGCATTCCATTATTGCGGACAAAGGCATTTGCAAAAATGTTGAATGCGGTGGATGTGGATATGCCCAGCTGCTCGCAGATGGCGGCCATTTGCGCTTTGACCTGACTATCTATTCTAAATGTCATATTGGTATCCATATAATCGACCTCCTTGCACTACAATTATACTACATATCATGTACAAATGCAACGAGTAGGATGCTTAATTGAAGAAGGCCACGGGAACCAATCGTCTTTGAGGGAGTGCTGTATCATCTATGCGGCAGCTTCTGCGGGAGGCAGCTCGTTGATGATGGGAGCGGAAAGTAAAATGGCCGTTTCGGTATCTTCCATTAACAGCCACGCACCATCGCGCCAAACACAAGAAGTTGCCTTGTTGTAAATCTCCGGGACCTTATTGGGATCGTCGATGCACTCGCGGGTAACGAGCAGGCACATGTGATCGAGATAGAAATAGTGAAGAGATTTTTCAATTTCCTCTCGTAAGGTATGGGCCAGGGCTGCAATTTCATCCATATCCTGCCGCTGAAAAGCAGCCTCGGAAATCTTTTTCAGGCACTGTGTTTGCTGAATCGCTGCATCAATGTAGGTTTTGGCCTCGTTAAACAGGCTGTGCCGGATACGAATATCACATAGAGCTACATGACGGGTGTATTCGGTGGCTGCTTTGCAGATTTGCCCCCGCAGTTCTTCATAAGGTTTTTGGTACTTTGTTTTCAGCACTTCCAGCGATACAACTTCCAGATTTCTCCGAAGGGTATCCAAATGAATTTCAAGTGCCTTGCGTAATTCTTTTTCGTCCATAGTTTTCCTCCATTTCACAACAGAAATTACTTTTGTGGGGATGCCTGCTGATCCTCCTGTAAAATATCCTGTGCGGCCTTGGATACTGCATCCCAGTAACACTCCCAATAGGTATCGCAGAGATCCAGGTAGTGGCTGATGCGCCCTTTGATGTCCGCATTGTGCAGCAGTTGTTTTTTCTGATCTTCTGTCAGAGCCAGATACTCCGGCAAAGCTTGAGCTTTATCAAGAAAATCCTCCCGTGCGCACTCATCTTCATAGGCTGCCGCCACGGTGCGTATAAATTCAGGAGCCAGCGGCAGAGGCCGTTTTTCAATGGAGAGGTAAAAGTGGTTTTCGCAGTATTCCCCATCCAGATAGCACTCATAGCTTTCTGCGGTTTCTTCCTCTGCAAACTGACTCTTTTCACGCCATTTCTCAATGCAGCCGCTCTCCAGTTCGTTTTTCAGATCGTCATGAAATTGCCGCTGGGCATCCGTTAAATTAGTGAACGGAGCCTCATAAGAGCCAAATTCCCCGTCAGTGGCCCAATGCGAGACGACGACATAAAGCGTACCTTGGGGATACGCCTGCTCGGGAACGGCCAGAGGCGTCAACATTTCAGGCGCCATGATGACCAGTTCCAGCCCTAAATCCTCCACACGCTTTGGCGCACCATAGAGTTCAGAAAAAGTCTGCTCCAGTGCGCGGCGGGCAGCGGGATGGTCATCTG
>ERZ860009.568-NODE-568-length-16129-cov-1.642217_pt1 | contig 16129 bp, 19 predicted proteins | sample MGYA00510114_ERZ860009 | MGnify/ENA primary metagenome ERZ860009 (study PRJEB30046, sample SAMN00715177) | human gut metagenome | study: EMG produced TPA metagenomics assembly of the A metagenome-wide association study of gut microbiota in type 2... | reverse complement strand
CACAGCGATAGAAAATCAAAAATTGTAATTTTTATAAAAAATCGTTATACTGTAATAAACGGTATAGCGATTTTTTTGTGAAGATTTTTATATGAGGGTATCTGCGACCATTATTCCCGCTTGGAAACAAAGTTTTCTACAATATCCTGAATCAATGGAAGGTCTTTTTTGTTGCACAAGGCAAGAGAATCATAAATATTTTTCGGGAGATTGTTCGTGTGCAGGCTTCCCAGTAAAAGAAAATCGGGAGTGGTATCCAGCTGCTCACAGATTTTTACAAATGTTGTCAGGCTTGGAATCTGTTTTCCGGTTTCAATCGAAGAAATATGATTGTTGGAAACATTTACTTTTTCTGCCAGTTCTGCCTGACTCATTTTTAATTCTTTTCTGCGTCTTTTCATGCGTGTGCCCATGGCATTTAGATTTATATGCATAGAGTTCCCTGCTAATTTGTATTTTATAAAGTATCTTTCTAATGCATTAGCATATCAAAAAACAGGGAAATTAAAACAAAATATGAAAGAAAAGTTCTGTAATACATTGAATATTTATAACATTAAGAGAAGAAAAGTTCTGTAATATATGAAATAATGGAACAAAACTTTACAAATAAAAGTATTCCATTTATGATGGAAAAAGAAAGGTGGACAATACCATGAGTGATCAGATCGAAAGAGAACAACAGATAGAAGAGGAATCCCTGACGAAAAACAGTCTTCAGATACAGAAGGCGGCATGGATCCGGGAGGAACTGGAAAAACGCCGGGCGCAGGAAGATCAGCTTTTGCAGCAGATCCTGCGGGAGCAGCAGATGCTGCAGGAACTGGACGAAGACATGGATCAGAATATGGCACATGCAAAAGAGGGGCGGAGATACCGGGAAGATATGAAAGCGCGTGTGGACGACCGCGTGTATGAAATGCATGACCTGAGCGCAGACAAACGGGAGGGCATGCGGGAATACGGCTATGCGTACCGCAGGGGCTATGCACTGGCAATGGTTTTCTTTTCGCTGGCGTTGTGTGTGTTTGCCGGGTATCTGCATGGCATCGCTTCCCAGACATGCCTTGTACTTATGTTTTTTACCGGAGTACAGGCAGCCATTCTGGTACATAAAAAACAGTGCCCGAAGTTCTGGAAGTTTGTCTGTGACGTGTTTTCTGCGTTGATTTTTCCGGGGATGCTGATCCTGTTTATTGGTTGTGAACTGCACTATTCTTATTACGAACGTGCACTGCCCTATTGTCTGGCTGTCGGACTTTTCCTGCTTGCACTGACAACGGCTTCTTACTTTTTATACGATCCGTACCGCAGTGCACGCCGCAGGGTGGGAGATGCCAAAAGCATGATTCGCAGTATCGAGCGGTCTGCAAAGAAACAGGTGAAAAGGAATCAGAAGCAGCAGGCAAAAGAGGAGCTGCGACAGGATCGTCTGCAGAAAAAAGAGTCCGAAAAACTGTTGAAAATCCAACAGAAACAGGAAGTGCGCTTAGAAAAACGGGGGAAGAGACTGCAGAAATGGGAAACGTGGAAACAACAGTTTCTGGAGCGGTTTCAAAAGAGAGAGGATATTGTGGATGAAGAGGTATCCGACGAGACGTTGCCGGATACGGCTGCAGGGGATGAGACACTGTCGGAAGAGGCTGTAGTGGACGAAGCACTGCGGAAAGAGACTGTGGTGGACGAAGCACTGCCAAAAGAGACTGCGGGGAACGAAGCACTGCCGGCAGAATCCGGGGAAGAAGATCCGGATGATCCGCACATTTGATACACGGGCAATCAGGCATATTTACTTCACAACAACTTTCATTTTCGCTTTCCTGCCACTTCCGGTTGTTACCGTAATCGTGGCCTTACCTGCTTTTTTGGCGGTCAGCTTACCGGTCTTTTTATTGATCGCAACAACCTTTGGGTTGGAAGACGTAAAAGATTTGCGATCCGTGCAGCCATTCGGTCCCATTTTGACCGTTGCCTGCGCGGTCGTATTTTTTTTCATGGTAAGTGTGGGTTTCGTGAACTTAATACTTGTTGCTTCCATATAGGAATAGACCAGATCACAATATCCTTTGTCGGTGTTGGCACCTTCCAGTGAACCTTTCTTTGTATACTGCCATAAGTCTGCAGATACCGGCAGCTTTGGTCTGGTATCACTGTAAGATGCAACCCAGACTTTACAGTTTTTCAACTTTTTCCAGTCAAAGTTTTCGTTCAGGAAGGAAGCGGAAGAATAAATCATCGGCACGTAACCGGCATCGGCGATCGTGTCACAAAAGGCCTTTGCAATCGCAGTCGTATTTTCCCTGCCACCTGCAAAGGTGCCCTTGCGCTCCATGTCATAGGCAACCGGATAATCCAGATCCCTTCCATCAAGAATCTCCAGACAATACTCTGCTTCTTCCACGGCTTCTTTCGGAGTCCGCACGCAGCACACATGATACACACCGACTTTCAGCCCGGCAGCAACAGCACCATCATAATTTGCCGCAAACTGGGTATCAACATCCGGTGCCCGGCCCTCTCCGGTACGGATCATTACAAAATCCATGTCTGCTTCTGCAACCTGTTCCCAGTTTACGGTTCCATTATAGCTTGATAAATCAAATCCCTGTCCACGAAAGTCTGCTGCCTGCACAACGGTAACCGGGATTATTGTAACCATCCATAGAGTTGTCATTACCATCGCCAGAACACGAAATCCATTTGTTTTTATCATTTTATGTCTCCTGTTTATCTTAACGTGTCAGCATGCCGTGATGTTCTTCCATAAATCCGCTGAAGTGAAGATTTTTGTAACCGAGTTTTTTAAATTTCTTCATGGCAACGTTTGGTTTGTGGTAATAACTTCCGATAATATACAGTCCGGTTGTTTTGTCCGGAAGCCGGCGCAGACACGTTCTTCCGTGATTTTTTCGATTGGAAAATTGATGGCACCGGCTACATGTCCGTGCGCATAATCTTCTTTGGGACGGCAGTCAATGAGGACTGCGTTATCGGATGTGGTTACTTTATTTTTGGCCTCGTTGACGGTCAGTTTTTTCATAAAAATGCTTAACATTGTAAAACCCCCTTAATAAAAGATGCAACTATTCAGATTATATACCCTATTTGGTAAAGATTGCAAGAAAAATAACGGTGGGCACAGCCTGTGTTTCACGTTTTAAAGGATAATTTTAGGAGATATAATAATTTATCAACACAACCGCCTATCTGGAATAAAACGGAAAGGACGAAAAACAGATTATATATTCCTCCCTTGCTGGCAATCAGAAAGATTTATTGTCAATCCCTGTCTCTCCGACGATTTCAAGCAATTTGGTATTAATACGGAAAAGCCGCAACGGTAATAATAATTGTAATTTGCCCATCAATCCGCTATACTATAGCTAAGTATAGCGGATTGATACGTTTTGTGGAGGTTCATATGGCATGCACTTTAAAACTGCCGGTAGGAATTGATAGTTTTGAAAAAATCAGAAGGAATAAATTTTATTATATTGACAAGACAAAGCTCATAGAGCAATTGGTTGAAACCGGTGGAGAGGTCACTCTTTTTACGAGGCCACGTCGTTTCGGTAAAACTCTGAACATGAGTATGCTTAAAGCCTTTTTTGAAACCGGTGCGGATGAGTCATTGTTTGATGGCTTATATATTGCGCAAAATAAGGCACTTTGCGAAGAACATATGGGAAAATATCCTGTTATATTTCTGTCATTAAAGAGCGTGGAGGGATTGAAATATGAGGATGCTAGATATCGTATTACTGAGCTCATTGGAATAGAGGCAGAAAGATTCGGCTTTTTAGAAGATAGTGAATATTTGTCAGAAAATGAAAAAAAGCGCTACAAGGCGATTATTGCATTGAAGGATGGAACGAATGCAATGGATGAAAAAGTGCTTGTATCGAGTCTGCAGATTTTATCTCAATTATTATATAAGCATTTTGGACAAAAGACTGTAATATTAATTGATGAATATGATGTACCTCTGGATAAGGCATTCCAGAATGGTTACTATAAAGAGATGGTTTCACTCATCAGAGGGCTCTTTGGACAGGCACTCAAGACTAATGAGTTTCTGCAGTTTGCCGTACTTACAGGCTGTCTACGTGTATCCAAGGAGAGTATTTTTACAGGTCTCAACAATTTTGAAATCAATTCCATTGTAGATATCGCGCATGATGAACAGTTTGGTTTTACTGATGATGAGGTCAGGAAGCTGCTTTTAGATTATGACAGGTCTGAGCGATACCCTGATGTAAAGGAGTGGTATGATGGCTATCATTTCGGTAATACCGACATTTATTGTCCGTGGGATGTAATCAATTTTGCCAAGAAGCTGGTTTGGGACCCATCAGCCAGGCCGAGTGCATTCTGGATTAACAGCAGTGGCAATGACATGGTGAAGCGCTTTGTGGACAAGGCGGACCAGACTACGAGAGATGAGATAGAAAAGCTCGTGGCTGGTGGTTTTGTTGAGAAACAGCTCCGTCTTGACTTGACCTATGATGAGATTGACAATACTATAGACAATCTGTGGAGCGTACTTTTTACAACAGGCTACCTGACTAAGGCTGGTGAGGTCAGGATGCCTGACAGCGGGAGCTATGCCTACAAGCTGGTGATTCCAAATAAAGAGGTGCGTGAAGTGTTTGTTCTCCAGATTCAGGAGTGGTTCAAGGCTGTTGTCGCAAAAGATGATGATACCATGAAGCTTTTATCTAGAGCCATCCTTGATAAAGATGAGAAGCAGATTGCAAGACAGCTTAACATCGTGATGAGCCGCATGATAAGTATACTTGATACCAAGGCTTCTGATGATATGAAGGAGAACTTCTATCACGGTCTGCTCCTCGGTCTGCTTCGCGGAAGCAATCCGGGCTGGCTTATTAAGTCAAATCGTGAGTCGGGAGACGGTTTCAGTGATATTTTAATCAAGCCGGAGGACCCGGATGCAGGTATCGTTATTGAAGTGAAATATGCAAAAGAGATGATAAGCCTTGATGCAGCGTGTGAGGCTGCTATGGCGCAGATTAAGGAGAAGAGGTATGATGAGGCTCTGCGCGATGAGGGCAGGTGCGATATTTTAGCATATGGTATTGCTTTTTGCAGGAAGAGGTGCAGGGTTGTAGGAGAAAACATAAATGATTAAAAACATAATATTTGATATAGGAAACGTGCTTGTCAGGTTCCAGCCGGACGAGGCAATGCGTGAGATTGGCATTGAAGAAAATAAAATAGCAGCTTTAGCCCATGCAACATATGAAAACCCTGTCTGGGTTGAGCTGGACCGTGGTGTAATTCCTGAGAACGAGATAATTGATGAGATGGTTAAGGTGGCTCCACAGTATGAGGCGGATATCAGGAGATTTTTCAAAGAGGGAAAGGCTTTTGTTGTAAAGGCATTCGACTATGCAGCAGACTGGATTAAGGAGTTAAAGAGCAGAGGCTATAAAGTGTATTTGTTATCGAATTATCCAAAGGAATATTTCGAACTTCATACACACAGTGAACTTAGTTTTGTGTCACTTGTTGACGGCAAAGTCATTTCAGCTATGGTTGGAATGATAAAGCCTGATGCCGGTATCTATCAGTGTCTGTTTGACAAATATAATCTGAATCCGGAAGAATGTGTGTTCATAGATGACAGACTGGAGAATATCGAGGGTGGCAGAAAGCTTGGCATGGAGGGAATAGTGTTTACAGACTATGAGACCGGAAAGAAAAAGCTGGAGAGGATGCTGTCTGAGAAATAAAACAGTATTGTAAAGGAGTAAGGTTAAAATGAAGATGTTTAGCCACAGCTTACCAGTCCGTGCACGTCAACTATTGAAAGCACCGTATACCGAACGGTACGTACGGTGCTGTGAGAGGACGGTGGTTAATCACCGCCTCCTACTCGATTAGTTATCCAACAACCATTTCCAAATAGGAATTACCTCAATATTGATCCCATCGCAATCAATCACCGCCTCTTCGCTATTAGTAATGAGAATACATTTGGCGTTGGGGATAAAATTATTTAGCTTCACAAAGGCTCTGGTTTCACGTTCTCTTGTATCTATGTTATCCAGAACCTGCATACTGACCTGAATAGCAAGATTGTCTAATGGTATATAAAAGTCAATTTCTATATTATTCTCAAAGAAATAGACATTTTCGGTACCATAACGTCGTATCAGTTCGATTGCAACAAGATTTTCCAGCTGAGCAGATTTGCAGTCTAGCAGCATAAGTCCTAGAAGTCCGGTATCCATAAAGTAATACTTAGGAGAAGTCTCTTTTTCTACAAGTTTGGCGGCATAGTTTTGCAGAGTAAAGAGCAGGTAGGAGTCTGTCATATAGCTGACATAGTTTATTACGGTTTGTTTACCGATAGACATTCCACTACTTTTTAATATATTAGTCAGTCGGTTATACGATAAAGGTTTTGTGACAGATTCTGCAATTTTCTTTAGGATTAGCCTTATTGCAAAATCATTGGTGATTTTATTTCTGGTTATAATATCACCGAGATACACAGTTTGATAGATGCTGTTTAAAAAAGCTCGTTTATTTCTTATCTCAACTAATTCTGGAAATGCTCCATAGGTTACATATTTGTTATATTGATTTTGGACATCTGCCCTGTCTTTGGTGCTAATAACATCCAGGTAATTCTTTGTCATATTATTTGCAATAAGATATTCAGAGAAAGAATATGGATAAATATTCATAATAACAAAACGCCCGCCTAAAGTGGAAGCTATTTCGCTGCTTAGCATTTTACTATTACTGCCGGTAATATTGATTCGATACTTCATATCTGCAATTCTGCGAACGAACTTCTCCCACCCGTTAATATTTTGAATCTCGTCTAAAAATAAATATGGTTTGATATCAGTTTCGGATATTTCTAATCCAATTTCTAAAATGAGATTTAAATCTTCAGCAGTCATTTCCAAAAGACGCTCATCTTCAAAATTTACATAAATAATTTGGGATAGGGGAATTCCATCGGCTTCTAATTGTTTTATTTGTTGATACATCATATATGACTTTCCGGTTCTTCTGATACCAACAAAGCAATAGTTGACATTGGCTTCTAGAAAATATTGTCTTGTTATTAATGGATTGTTGAGATAAATATCTTTTTGATCAATCATGATTTGTTTTAAAGTATCTCGATTCATAATATATGTCACCTCTTTCTATATGAGATAATTATATATCAATATCGTCTTGTACACAAGACATTATTATAAATAAGTTGTCTTATTCAATGCGTATAGAGATATAGATAGTATATGCGTATTGATGGGTATTATAACAGGGAGCCGATTGGCTTGCCAGATAATCCGGAAGAAGGGTGATGCTTGTTACCATTATCACCAATATTATTGATGGAGCATTAACAAGCATTTGGCTGTTAAATGATAGGATTATGAATAGTGGATTTTTTGATGGTATTGAGCAGTTATTTGGAACGGATACAGAAGTTATTTCACATGTTTTTATACATTTTAATAAGGTATTTCTCTCAATCATCATTTTGGCATTAACAATTAATGGCATTGAGACAGTCGTGAAAGCAGTAAAATACAGTCGACAATAAAATAATTTTAGATGAATCAATCTCCATTTACAAATAATAGTGCGAATTTCTAAATTGTAGAAATAATAAAATGTAAATGGAGATATGAGTAGAAGCATTTCAATCAGTTCACCATGTCGTTTTCATTTTGTGTTATACTGTTTAGAGAATTTTCTTTCCCTTGTTTTTCCCTTATCAGAGTTCGTAAATCCATATGGGAAGATATAACATAAGGGAAAGTCTAAGGGAAAGCTCACCTGCGATAAACTTAGTGTTTTCAAGGGATTGAGAGATATTTGATAATAAAATATAACAATTATTAAATTCCTTGGAATATATGAAATCTTAATTCCAGTTTATAGGGATGATTCAATGATTATTTTTTGCATGAAAAAGGTGCGAAGCACCTTAGTCCGTTCAGGGGTTCAAATGGTCGCAAAGACAGTAATGGTGTATTCAAGGGGCTGCAGAGAATTTAAAATTGCATATTAGATCAGAAAGAGGGGACAAGCTTATGAACCAGAAAAAATACAGTTTATTATACCCGGATATCAATGCACGATACCGGACCTTAAGTGATGTGACTATGCATGATCTGGGAATGGATCAGCTCTGCAAAAAGCTGTCAGCAAAGGAGCGGGAGCAGAACTACATCCAAAACGTGATGGCGCGTATGTATGCAGATCCGGCGGTGACACAGTACCGTTGTGATATTTTCGAGGATGTCCTTCGACAGAAAAAAATGCGTGATGACCTTATGGAAATACTTGGGCGTATCAGCTTTTTGAAAGATTACGGTAGCTTTAATCGGGAATATGATGAGAGTGCCGGCATTTGATGTGGAGGAAATGAATGAAGAGCAGCAGAAGGCAGAGCACACAGAGGGGAAAGCGTTTTCCATGATCGTGCACATGAAGGGGACAGAGCGCTCCTATCAGATTGAAGTGGCGCCTCCGGAGGGAAAATCCTATGCAAGCGAGATTGCCAAAAAGTACGAGGTTACTTATGAGATGCTGGTGAAATAAGAAAAGTCAAGTTTATAGGAGGATTCCACAATTATTTTTGCATGAAAGAGGTGCGGGGAAAGTGGATCTGTATGACAGGGATGCCGTTATCTGCCGCTAAAACTGCGGCAGATATGGTGACATGTCATAGCTCTTGACAAATGTCACAAATTTGGAGAGCTGGTCGGGCACAAAGACGCCCTTTTTCCAGATAATGCCAAATTTGCTCGTAATCTCCGGGGTAACCGGAATCTCCACGAAGTCCCGCGGGTTGACGGCGATTGACGAGTAGAGGAATGCACCGCAATTACCACCGCGGGCATAATTCAGTACGGTAGCCAATTGGCTGCAATACATACGGACTCTTGGTGTGATGCCGGCGGAACGCAGGCGGGGAGTTACGGTCTGCGTCTGTACCGAATCTGTATTAAACAGGATGATGGATTCATCCTTGAGCATATCTGTAGTAATCTCATGTTTATCTGCATAGCGATGCGTTTTGGAAACGCAGTAGACATAGCGGTCCTCCATCATCACATAGTTGTTATATTTATCCAGATTATAAAAATCCATGTTGACAACTGCAACGTCGATCTGCTCCGCGTCGAGTAGAGTACGGGCTCGAATTGAACCGTATTCAAACAATTGGATCGGAATATTGTACTGCTGTTCAAACAGATCGGTAATCCGTGGGAAAAATACGGTACTGATCATCGGTGGGATACCGATGCGCAGTGGATGTCTGCTTTCCTGCATGCCTGCGAAATCCGCATATAGTTCATGCGTTTGTTTCAAAATATGTTCGGCTTTCTGATAAAACGCCTCGCCGTCATTTGTGAGCGTGATCCGGTTTCTTCCATGTGTAAAAAGTCGAAGATTGAATTCTTTTTCCAGATCCCGGATCGATGTGGAGATCGTCGGCTGTGAGACAAAAAGAGCTTCGGCGGCGCGAGTGATGCTGTGATATCTGCAGACAGCGCAGAAATATTCAAGTTGTGTGAGCGTCATACTGTTTCTCCGTTTCGTTGGATTTTTGATATTTTTAGTATAGGGAAAAACTATGCTGATGTCAATTATATGAAATGTACATTATGCTAAAATTAAGGTAATATAGTATCAACAAAGAGAACTGCGCAGTTATCAAAGAAGTTACCTATGAGGAGGTTCTATGAGTCCAACAACTATAACATTAATTTTTCTGGCATTTGCCGTTGTGATGTTTGTCACAGAAAAAATACCGTTGGCGGTGACATCGATGATTGTGTGTATCGGATTAGTCATCACCGGCGTGCTGAATGTAAATGATGCTTTCAGCGGATTTATCAATAGTAATGTAATACTGTTTGTTGCGATGTTCATCGTCGGAGGAGCGCTGTTCGAAACCGGGATGGCCAATGAAATCGGAAGCTTGGTGACAAAATTTGCCAAGAGTGAGCGAGGATTGATCGTAGCAATCATGGTGATCGTTGGAGTCATGAGTGGATTTTTGTCAAATACAGGAACGGCAGCTGTACTGATTCCGGTTGTGATCGGTATCGCCGCAAAGTCCGGCTACAAGAGATCACGTCTGCTGATGCCGCTCGTCTTTGCCGCAGCGATGGGTGGAAATCTGTCACTGATCGGGGCTCCGGGGAATATGATCGCACAGTCAGCTTTAGAGCCGCTCGGTTTGTCCTTTGGCTTTTTTGAATATGCAGTTGTGGGATTGCCGATTCTGATTGCCGGTATCCTGTTTTATGCGACGATTGGTTTTCGGATACTGCCGAATCACGATACCGAAGAGGACGATTCCATTTTTGATGAAACACAGGATTTTGGCAGTGTGCCGAAATGGAAAAAAGTATTATCACTCGTGATTCTCATCGCGACACTGATGGGGATGATTTTTGAGGAACAGATCGGTGTGAAGCTGTGTATCACAGGCTGTGTGGGTGCACTGCTGCTCATTCTTACCGGTGTGATTTCCGAAAAAGACGCATTGAAATCGATTGATCTGAAAACGATCTTCCTGTTTGGCGGCACGCTTTCACTCGCAAAGGCACTTGAGGTGACAGGAGCGGGAGAATTGATCGCAGACAAGGTAATCGGAGCGCTTGGAGATCATCCGTCGCCGGTATTTTTCACTCTGGTTGTATTCCTGTTGTGCTGTGTGATGACGAATTTCATGTCCAACACAGCAACGACTGCACTGATGGCACCGATTTGTCTATCCATCGCACAGGGAATGGGCGCAGATCCGAGAGCTGTGCTGATGGCATGTGTGATTGGCGGCTCCTGCGCATATGTAACGCCGATCGGTATGCCTGCAAACACGATGGTTGTCGGAGCAGGAAACTATAAGTTTATCGATTATGCAAAGTCGGGATTACCGCTGATTGTGATAGCGACGGTGATCAGTATGATTATTCTGCCGATTGCATTTCCGTTCTATCCGTAATGAGTAACAAGGGATACAGCTATCATAAAAATGTAACCAAAATGCATGGATCATTCGCTGCTTAGCGCCTATGGGCATCATTGACCGGCGCTGGGCAGTACAGAAGATATATATAATTTAGGAGGAAAAAGATATGTCTCATGAAGTACAGGTACAGAAGCTGACCGATATCATGGCTCAGTTTGTAGGATTTACGGCAAAAAAGCTGCCGGATGATGTGATTGCAAAGTTAGAGGAGCTGCGTGCTCAAGAGGACAGTCCGATGGCAACAGTCATTTACGATACGATGTTCCGCAATCAGGAGCTGGCAATCAAGCTGGATCGCCCATCGTGCCAGGATACCGGCGTTTTACAGTTCTGGGTAAAATGCGGAACAAAATTTCCATTGATTGATGATTTGGAGGTGCTGCTGAAGGAAGCAGTCGTGAAAGCAACGTTTGCGACACCGCTGCGCCACAACTCCGTAGAGACTTTTGATGAGTACAATACCGGAAAAAATGTCGGAAAGGGAACCCCTACTGTATGGTGGGACATCGTACCGAATTCCGATCAATGTGAGATCTATACTTATATGGCAGGCGGCGGCTGTACATTGCCCGGCAATGCGACTGTGCTCATGCCGGGTGAAGGCTATGAAGGAGTGACCAAATTTGTCTTAGACCGCATGACTACCTATGGATTAAATGCATGTCCGCCATTGTTAGTCGGCGTCGGTGTTGGTACATCGGTAGAGACTGCGGCACTTAATTCCAAGAAGGCGCTCATGCGTCCGGTAGGATCTCACAACGATAATGCGAACGCAGCCAAAATGGAAGAATTATTGGAGAACGGTATCAATGCGATCGGACTCGGACCGCAGGGTATGGGTGGAAACTACTCTGTGATGGGTGTCAATATCGAGAATACCGCCCGTCATCCGTCTGCGATCGGTGTTGCTGTAAATGTCGGCTGCTGGAGTCACCGCAGAGGACATATCGTATTTGATAAAGACCTTAATTTTACCGTAGACACACATACAGGCTTTGAGTACAAGGCAGAGAACGAATAAGGAAGGGAGTAAGCAACGATGGCAGTAGAGATGAGAGATGGAAAGAAAATTCTGTTTACACCGATTTCGGCAGAGGATCTGAAGGATATCCATATTGGAGATATTGTATACCTGACAGGCGACATCACAACCTGTCGTGATGTGGCACATCGCCGCGTAGTGGAGGAAGGCAGAGAGATTCCTGTAGATGTGCGTGATGCAGCGATACTACATGCGGGTCCGATCATCCGCCCACTGGGAGATGAGAAATATGAGATGGTATCTGTCGGACCGACCACATCCATGAGAATGGAAAAATTTGAGTATGAATTCGTACAGACAACTGGTGTGCGTGTGATCGTCGGAAAAGGCGGCATGAAGGAAAATACCGAGCGCGCCTGCAAGGATTTGGTGCGATCCATTGTGTGTTTCCAGCGGGAAATGCCGTTGTGGCAGCAGCTGAGGTTGAGGAGATCGTTGAGGCGCAATGGAAAGATCTGGGGATGCCAGAGACTTTGTGGCATAGCCATGTGAAGGAGTTCGGACCGCTGATCGTATCGATTGATTCATACGGCAGAAACTATTTTGAGGAGAAAAAGGTCGAATACAACAAGAAAAAAGATGAACAGGTAGAACAGATCAGCAAACAGGTCGGATTTATAAAATAGTAAAGACCGGACACATCGAGGATAGAATATGAAAATGACATTGCAAACAATCATGCAGAAAATGACTTCCTATGTGGAACTGGTATTGTCAGAATTTTTGCTGCTGGTGGTCGTTGCGCTGAGCGTGAGGCTCATCGCACAGAGTGTGCCGCAGGTGTGGTCGCAGCAGATAGACGTCATGTACTATCTGGAAAGTGCGATGACGCTGGCGATCGGGATTGAGTTTGTAAAAATGCTCTGTACCCACACATCGGAGACAGTCATAGAGATCCTGTTGTTTGCAATATCCAGACAAATGATTGTGGAACATTTGTCGGCAACAGAAACGATTCTCGGTGTGGGAGCGATCGCAGGACTTTTCGCAGTCAGAAAATATCTGTTTTGCACTATTCATAAAGAAACGTGAGGAACTAAAATATTACAATCTCAACTTTCCCACCGGAAAATCTGGTATAAACACTTGATTTTCAAGCAAAATAATTAAATCATATGGAACAGATAGGCATTGATTTTAGGAAGTGATACAAATGAAAAAGCTAAAAAAGAGATTCATTGTTCCAGCAGTGGTATTTATATTGGGTATGTGTGCGTTAATCGGTACGATATATGTAGTCGGTGAGGGTCAGGAACAGCAGAACAGGACAAATGCAAAGCTCAATGCGATGACATATACGGAGCGTATATATGGCGAGCTTATGGAGGGAATAGGAGTTACCGATACCTTAAAGCAGGTTGTCATAAGTGGTGATGGAAATATAAATAAGTTTTATGATATTGCAGCAAATATGATGGACGATTCGATTCAGAGTATACAGATAGCACCGAATGGAGTTGTGACTGAAATATATCCAGAGGATGTGAATGAATCCGGCAAGATAGATCTGATAAATGATAGTGACAGGGGAGAGATTTCGCGCTATGCGAGGGATAATGACACTGTAATTATGCAGGGACCATTGGAGCTGAAGCAGGGCGGATATGGTATAGCAGTGCGCAATCCGGTTTATTTGGAGGATGAAAATGGTAAAAAGAGCTTTTGGGGCTTCACAATTGTTATACTGAAGGTTCCGGAAATTTTTTCTGATTCTGTAGAGGCTCTTTCCAATTTTGGATATAAGTACAGTCTGCAGAAGTGTGCTTCGCCGTGGGATGATACGTATGAGTGGGTTTACGGTTCAAAGAAAGAGTTGAACGATCCGGTGATATATGACTTCGACGTGTATGGAGACAAGTGGAGGCTTGAGATTTTACCCAAGAGTGGGTTTTACAATAATAACTACCTGATATACATGTTTATTGGAGGTGTAATTATAGTCCTGCTTTTGACAGGGCTTACAGCAGCGTTGATTGCAATCAATGAGAACAGGAAGAATTTCAAGAGACTTGCTGTGACTGATGCACTGACCGGTATCTACAACAGGCACGGCTTTGATGAGCAGGTTGAGCAATATATGAGACAGAATCCGCAAAAGCACTGTGTTATGGCGATGCTTGATATTGATGATTTCAAGCTGGTAAACGACATGTATGGACATGCAGCGGGGGATGGTGTACTTAAGAAGCTTGCAGAGAGCATGAAGCAATATTTTTCAAAGGATGCCATACTCGGCAGAAACGGAGGCGATGAGTTTAGCATATTCATGCCGGATTGCACTGCCGTGGAGGTTAAGCCTTTCCTTAAGAAGTTTACAGAAGAAACCAGGAAATTTTATTGTAAAGGTGAAGCGCATACATTTACCATTTCACTGGGCTTTGCGGAGTACCCTGTTTTTGCTGATGACCGTTCACATCTCATGCGGTGTGCGGACATGGCACTTTATAAGGTGAAAATGCGTGGGAAGAACGGCTGCATGGCATACCGTGAGGGTGAGCGTATAAAGAGCCGTGCGAAGCTTGGATTTGCCGTGAAGGATATTATTGACAATAGCCGGGAGCGTTCATTGTTTACAGGGCAGATAAAGAAAATGATGAGATCCTGCTTGCAAACAATGAGCTGCTTCGGCTTACAGGCTGTAAAAATATGGACGAGCTGCTTGCATATACAGGTAAGAGCTTCTGCAATCTGATACGCCCGGATGAACAGGAAAGCTGTCAAAAAAGCATATGGTCGCAGATTAACGGAGGACACTCAAATGATTATATTTTCTTTCATATGCAAAAAGCAGACGGTAAATATATTTCAGTGCTCGACCATGGCAGGATAGTGGATTCAGTGCACAATGGCAGAGTATTTTATGTGATGATTATGGACTTAAAGTCACTGCAGAGTCACTATGGAGACCGCCTGGAGCTGGTGGAGAAGTAGAAAAAAGCAGATTGTGAACACATGCGTTCACAATCTGCTTTTTTAATATTACAGTTTACGTCCAATATCAGCAAAATAATATTACCATCTATTTTAAAGATGGTAAAAAATCAATTTGCACTGTGACAAATGATACTTTAAATAAATTTACTCAACTTTCCCAGCAGATACTTCCGAGTAAAGCCTGAATAAATCCGGCTTGGGATGCAATCCATTCGGTTACTTTACCTTTCCGTACAGATGTGATATCTGCAGAAAGCGTTGATATATGTTCCACAAACAGAGCCATAAGGCTCTGCAGTGCATTGGTTAAATCCATGTCCTGGATATCCTATCCTTACAGTACATGAAAAACAGTTCACCATAACTTTTGTGGTCATTCTGGTTTCTGCGGATCCATTCCAGAATGATATATCGTGTAAATACAATGGTTGTATGGCTTACTATTGCACAGGGAACCGACTTCTTCCGGGAAGGATTAGAACATGGATACTTTGTTATGCGCAAGGATAGAAAAGGACCACGTCAGTTGGATTTCTGGCAGCCGGGCATGGCACTGGTGGATTTTACAAATCCTGCAGCAACAAAATGGTATACCGATAAACTGCGTACACTTCTGGATTGGGTGTGGACTGCTTTAAGACAGACTTTGGTGAGCGTTTTCCAAAGGGAATCCGGCAGGTGACCGATTATATCCGGAGCAAAGGGATGACCCCTGGGATCTGGCTGGAACTGGAAGTTATTGGAGTTCACAGTCCGAAACTTGCAGAATTAAGTGATGACTGCTTTTTCAAACGGCATGGCAGACGGATATATGACAGAAGCCGGTATTAGCTGGATTTCCGGAATCCGCAGGTGATTGCCCATGCCAATGAAGTTATCTGTCAGTCTGGAGAAGAGGCGGGGAACAGGAAACCTGCACATTTCTCCCACTGCCTGCAGCATATCATACACAGGACTGGGATGGAGCGGATATGATCGTAAATCAGATTTATCCGGTGGAAGAGAAACAGCACGTGAGTGTGAATCTGGATCATAAGATTACGGTGGAATATGACCAGCCAATTATGGCTCCCGTTTTTTTGGGGGTTTTTTAAAAAAAAAAATTTTTTATTTCT